>Ga0268299_1000695_pt1 | contig 89518 bp, 56 predicted proteins | sample NOBtaG_FD_193484 | JGI IMG/M metagenome (GOLD analysis project Ga0268299, IMG submission 193484) | Activated sludge microbial communities from bioreactor in Nijmegen, Gelderland, Netherland - NOB reactor | ecosystem: Engineered > Bioreactor > Aerobic > Activated sludge | place: Netherlands... | reverse complement strand
TGCACGAGGATCAACCGGCGGCCGTCCGCCCTTGGGCTTGGGCATCTCGGCCGGCAACAGGGGCTCGATCTCGTTCCAAAGTTTGTCAGGGACCAACGTGAATGCCATGGCGTCGCCTCCATGCTTGGCTTGGCATCCTTCTCATCGGCAGAAATCAGGGTTTTGAAACAGCTTCTTAGCGAGAATGCCGGGTAAAGCTCTCATAACCCGGAGGTCACTGGTTCGAGTCCAGTCCCCGCTAGTTTGACAAGTCGAATCTCGATAATGGGTTAGGCCCCCGCCTTCAAAGATGCCGGAATCGAGACAGTCAATTGCATGCCGGTTTCTCGGTGATGGCGGTTGTGTGCGGCGCGAAATAACGGCGCGAATTTACCAAATAAACGGCGCAAGATTTCAGCGCAGCAAATTGAGCCGCCATACTGGCCGGCTCTTTCGAAGACCTGAATTGTCACCCTTCGATCACACTTCAACCGGGGTTTGAACCCCGATCGAATTGCCCTCGAAGGTGGGCGCTTGGTCAGCGCCACGGCAAGGCGGCGTCTCCGATTCACCCACCTCTCGGGAGTGAACCGTTCGCGAGACTACCGCCTTCAAAAGCTCAATAACCGCGCTGGCGTCGCGCGTGCTGTCGACCCGCGTCATCGGACGGCCGTCGACGTGCGATCGCTCAGACAGCCAGGATTCAAGTCCTGCGGCCGTCCAGCCAAGCTCGATACGCAGGGCCTCTATCTTCCGTCGCTGGGCCGCCGTCGCGATCGCATAGACGCCAGCCGGCCGCCGCGGGCCGCGCGGCGTCTTGCGTGGATGCGCGTGCGGCGTTCCCGCATTCAGACGCGTCAACAGGTCGCTCGCCTGGGCGAACGTCAACGCCGAAATCGAACCCACCGGCGTCATCGCTCGCAGCGCGTTGCGATCCATGCCGTGTGCCCGGCTGGCCGCGAATAGCGCGCGTCGCTGTCCATCGGTCATCATGGGTTCATCCATGGCGCAAGCCTCCCAGTCGCATCCTGGCCACTCGCTCGGGCTCGCCTTCCGGCCACAGAATGCCCACGTCGATCGACCGAACCGGCCTCTCGTCGGGGTCGTCAAGCTGAGCCAGGTAGAGCGTCAGGAAATCAATGTCGGACGCGATCGCACGCCGGAACGCCTCAGACTCCCGCGCTGATGGGAACGCCATCTCAAACGCCAGCAAGGCCCGCTCAATCGCCGCGGTCGCCAGCATGGCGGCCATGTCCGCATCGAAGGCCGCCTCGATCGCAAACGATGCCGTCAGGCAGACCGTGTAGACAATCTCAGGCGAATCCGCCTCTTCGCATCCTTCGGATTCGGTCAGGGATGCACCCAGCGTCAGGTCGACAGCCGCCTCCAGAATCTGCATGATCCGGGGTCGCAACCGGCCGCACTGCGGCACGCGCTGCCGCGCGGCGATCGACTCCGTGACGGTCAGCGCCGCGTGAACCGCGGCCTCGTGTTTGGCCGGCAACTCAGGCCACATCGACAACAGCGGCTGCACCCGGCGCGCCGCCCGCGCGGCGATCGTAATCACGGCGCCATGATGCGACAGCGTTTCCAGGTCGGCCAGGACTGGCGACCGCCCGCCGGCCCGAACGCCAGGACGATCGTTGCGGATCATGGTCGTTTTGATGTCCCGATTCGCTGCCATTGCGTTTCGACTCCCGACAACATTCAGCACTGAGGCGAAGCCACGCCAGAGCCCTGATCCGTAACCGCGAACGTGCCAGATCATGCGCGACCTCTGCGGCGACCTGGCACAGACGGGGCCGCCGGCACATCGGAAGGCGCGACGGAGTCCGCAGCGTCGGCCGGCTTTTCGGCGACTGGCCCCGCGGCGTCCGATTCAATCGACGCAGGATTGACCGCCTCAAACTCTCCGCCCGCGATCATCGCTTTCGCGTCGGCCTCCGACACATCGAAGGCCTGACCGATCTTGCAATAGCCGATGACCGGATGAATGCCCTCCGGCGGCCTGTTTTTTTTCACGACAACTTTAGTCATTGCAACCATCCAATCACTTCGCCGCCGCTGCGCGGCCATTCACCCCCGTCAACGTCGTCAACAGCGAATCGATTTTGCCCACGAGTGTCATGGCCCCATCAACTTGCGCCTGCAGCGCCGCGATGATGCCGTCCCATTGCCTGCCCTTCAACTCATTGGCAGCCGCCTGACGATTCGCCCATCGCTGCGCGTTGTCGTTACGCATTGCCTGATTGACTCCGCGAAGCCGCGCATCGACGCCCGGCCGGTCTTCGGTCCCCTCCTTGGCCTCGCGGATCATCCGTCGCCGCGCTCCGTCTTCAAGCTCACGGAAGACGCGATTGCGCGTTGCCGGGTCGCTCAAGTCGCGGCCGGCCTCGCGGAGCGATTTCAATCCCCACATCGCCTCGCGGCGTGCAGCCTGATTGATGCCAAATCCGCCGCGGCTGATGATGCCCGACTTTCGCCGCAGGAACCTTTGTTCCCGTTCCAATTCCGCCATCTTGGCCTTGCTCATGGGCAGCCGGCTGGCCAGGTCGCCGACCTGTTTTGCGGCCGCGTCCTGCTGGGCATCGGTGAGACCGAAGTCATCCATGAACCCGCCGACTTGCTTTCGCAGTCCACTGAAGCCGACCTGTGCGAATTGCTCGTCTGCCAACCGCTTGAATGTGCCGCCAAGGCCGCCGGCGTCGCCCATTCCGAAGGCCGCGAGCGCACCCGCCTGGCCGGCCGCCAGGATCGGATTCAGTGAGAAGCCGCGACCCCGCGCCTGCGGCTTGCGCTTCATATTGCCCAGCCGGATTCGGGCCTGCTCCAAGCGGGCCTCCGCGTCGCGCAGGCCGGCAACATCCTTCTGCAATCCAAGCGCTTCGTCTACAAACTTGCGGAGCGTGAACCCGAAATCCGCGACCGCCAATAGCGGCCCCGCGACTTTGGCAATTGCCTTGAGGCCGAACATACCGACCTTGGAAGTCATTGCTTGGCCTGGAAGCTTGGCAATTGTGGGAGTTCCGAACGAGTCGGCAGTCATTGAACTGACGCGCCGCAAATTCTGTTGTTCGATCAGTTCCTTGGCGAGTTCCTTCCCAATCACTCCGTGCATTTTGTTGGCCAGCCACGGAACTCCCCGAATGCCAGCCGTTGCAGCGGCATCCTGTGCCAGCACGCGCGGCGCGGCACCAGGAATCGCGCCAAGGCCCGACCCGAGCAACCCGATCACTGAAGCGCCGGCCGGTTGCGTGGTCGCCGCCGGCCGACTGGCCGCCCCGCCTCCGATGCCTCCGCGTGCCCAACTTGGCAACAGGCCCATGAACGTCGTCGCGGCCTTGGTCAGCTCGGCGACGGCAGCGCCGCCCAGGCGCGTGAATGCGGCCTTGCCCTCGTTTTCCCAAACCGAAATGACGCGGATGCCCTGCGTCTCGGCCTCCGTGAAGACCGTCGAGAGCGCCCCGGCCCCGGCGCCAAGGGCCTGAAATAGACTCCCGGCGATACCGTGCCCGATGTTCTTGCCGATGTCACCCAGGGCCGCCCCGGCGACGCCGGCCAGCCCGCCCGACTTGCCGCCAGGCTTGCCGAATAGCACATCGGTCAGGCTTCCACCCTTGTCGAAATGATTGCCCAGGCCCCGAACCAGATCCCGCGTCTGCGTGAGGAATCCGTGCAGGCTCTTGGATTTGATCACGGCGAGATTGAGCTTGTCGACCGCGTCGCCGATCTGATTCTTGAGGCCCGCATACACGAACACTGTCTCACGGCCGGTCACGCCCAGCCGCGTCATCTGCGTCGACATCTCAGCGATCGCCTGGCGGACCGTCTCGGTCTTTTGCGCCGCAGGCCCCAGCGCATCGAAGGCCCCTCGACCCTTCATCGAATCGAAGGTCCGCTTCACGCCATCCAGCCCATCGACCAGGATGCCGAAGTCATCCAGGAACAAGGTAGACCCGCGACTCAATCCGGTGATGACCGTGTCCAGGGCGTTCTTCGCATCCTTGCCGCTCGAAATGGACTTTTTGCCAATGAACTCGATCGCCGTGGCAACGTCGTTGAACTTCATTCCGCTGCCAAGCGCCCGGTTGGCGATGGCAATCGCCTCCGCTAACTTCAACGTCCCACTTGATGCCGCGACCAGATTTTTCGCCAGGCTGCCGGCATCGCCCCCGACGACGCGTGTCATCGATCGGAAGGCTTTAGTGATGACTTCAAGCTCGCCGCCTTGGCTGATCATCCGATCGAAGCTACCAATCAGCGGCCGAAGGCCCATGTTGTAATCACGCAGTGCCCCCATCGCACCGCGTGCGAAGCCCGTGACCGACCGCAGCGCGGATTGAAGGCCGCCCTGCGTCTTGTCCTTCGCCCCGATCTCAATTGCGAACTTCATGTCAGACATCGGTCGCCTTCCGTTCTACCGCGTCGCCCGGTCCATCATGTGCCCGTGTTTGTCGCGAAGCTGCTCGCGCTCATCACGGGTGAGGCCCGGCATCAGATTTTCCTTGAGTTGAAAGTCCACCCAGAAAACCAGATCGTAGTCCTGGGCATCGCTCGGCCTTTTCTCCTGCCAGCGCCGCACCCAGCTTTCGATGTGGCGCTGTCGCACTTCCGGTTCCATCCATTTGTCCGTGTTGACCGCCCGGCGGTGAATGGCATGGACTTCATGCATCGCCTCCCGCTCCTCTTGCGTCAACGCGGCGAAGCTCCGCCCGACAAGCTCGCCATTGACATAGGTGTCGATATCACAGATCTTCTGAATCTGCGACTCGGCGAGCCACTCACGCAATGCGAGCCGGATCGCGTGCCCCCGCTCGGGTCCAGCCGCAGAACAGGCCACAGTGGCGGTAGCGTCTTCAACGTGCTTGAGTCCCTTTTCCCGAAGCGCGTCAGCCACATAGGCGGCGCGAGATGTGAGCTTTTGAAGGTGCGGCTCCCGGTCCCACTCTTGGCCGGCGGAGTTGATGATCGTCGCCCGGTCACACATCGTTGATACCCTTGTATTGTTCGCGTGCAACGCCTGAGGACTTGTCAATTCCACGCCCTGCAAGGCGACGCTCACGAATTCTCCCTCGTCTCTTGCAACAAAGCCATCCATGCGACCACCTCAGCGCAGGTTGTTTCGCTCCGAGTCAGTGAGTCCCGGCATTCGATTTGCGATCAGCGTGCCGTTGACATAGTCCTGGAGGCTGAAATGCCTTTGGGCCTCAGGCGTGGCGGCGTGCCACTCGCGGCGCGCACCATGTAAGACGGTTGTCCTCGCACTTCCACCACCGGGACTTGCGCAAACGAGCAACTCTGCCTCGTCCGGCATGGCCAACCCCTTTTGGCGCAGCGCGTCCTTGCAAAAGGCCACACGATCAGTCAAGACTTGCAAAGATCGATGGGCATCCCATTCGGCCCCGGCGTTTTCGATGACTGTCAATCTGTCTTCCATCGCGTTCACATCTCCAGTGAAAGTGTTCAGGGAATTGGCGACAACGCCGGTCGCCCACGGCGGTGGGTTGTGCCGATCATGCACTTCCGACCAGGGATAAGCGGTACTCAACTCCACGCTTTCCAAAGCGACGGCCCGTCCATTTTGAATCTGAAAAACCGGAACAAGATTCAGATTCGCCACGTACCGGCCATCCCAGCCTGCGGCGTATTCATTCAGTTCCACGTGTGCAATCAAGCCGACTTCCCGCTCATAGGACAAATCAGTAATCCAGCCTGCCGGCGAGGGTTCTTTTAAAGGCGCATCCTGGGGAACGAAAATTGGGAAACGGTGGCCCTTTTCCTTGAACGTCCGTTGAATCGATTCGCCTGCCTCGCGGTCCATCAAGAACATCTGTTTGACCTGGTCCACCTTATGGAACATGCGGCGCTCCGCCGCGGCTACATACCCCTCGGGACATAGCTCGACCATGCGCGTGCCGCCGGCCAGCACTTGCGGGCGTGTCCCATACACCATGTCTATTTGTGGCCTTGCCGGCTCGTATATCTTCATTCGTGGCTGTCCTCGTGGGTCGTTATTCGAATTCCTCGCAGATTTCGCCCTTGCGCCGCTTGGCGTCCGCGATCGCCGAGCGGAGGCGTTCAATCTCCCAAACCGCATCAGCCCAAATCTGGTTGTCTGATGGCATCTTCAGATTCAACAAATTGCAGAGCCGCCGCCGTGCATCCGCGACCTGCGCCGATGCCGCCGCGCTGTCTGTTTGATTTTGAGCATTCATCGCACTTGATCCTCTGTTGAATCGATTTCCGGGAACCGCTTCTCAGCGAATCCCCAACGCCTTTTCGACCGCCGTTCGAACTGCCTTCCGCTGCATCACGCGCGCCTGGGTGTCACCATTCAGGGCATCGCGCTTGCCTTTGAGTCCCGCGATCTCGTCGCTGATGCCGGCCGCTGGGCCTTTTTTCACCAGCCCATCGATCTGCGCATTCACCTTCGCCAGCTTGGTGCAGAGCGACACGTCGGCCGGATCGCTGTCCATTGCGGACAACTTGGCCGCGTTCTCAGCGGCAATTCGAAGCGCATTCGAATCGTGAATCTGCCGCGCGGCGAATGCCTGCGACTGCGCCTCTGAGGCCAACAGCGCGGCGGTGGCTTGACGTTTGTCGAGCACAACCATCGCCGCTGCGTGGCGCTCAATCTCGGCTTGCCGCTCATCGCCGATGGCGGCCCGTTCATCGGCGGACACGCCCCGGATGATCGCGGCGCGGTCATCCAGCCAACTGCGGAGCTTGGCGACCTCATCCACGCCGATCTGCGCGGCCTGCCGCTCCAGGGCGCCGAGCCGGCTGCGGTGATCGGCCAGCCGCTTTGAAATCTCATCCACATCGCGCTTGGCGGCCGCGTACATCGACTCATCGTGGGAGCCGGCCACCAGTCGCTTTTCGGCGGCCGCTAAATCATCCATCGCCTGGCGAACTTCGGATGTGGCCGCGGCGATCGGGGCGGCCAGATCGCGGATGCCTTCCGGGATTGGGGGGAGCGTGATTTTCATTGTTCAATTCCTGTCTAAAATGCCAACGGATCAATACCAGGGGCCGTGGCCGCGTTGCCGAAACGGCCGACTAAAACGGCCCGACCGGCGCGGTTGCAACGCACGCGCGCCGATCGGGCAGAAAAGAATCTGAAAAACGGCGACGGGGACGTGCCCCGTCGCCGCCAGGAGGAGTTGCCCGCGGCGGAGTCGAATCGCCGCAGGCCCCGAGGACGAAAAAAGACCGGACGACGCGGGGCGTGTCGCCCGGTCTCTCAACCAACGGAGGAATTGGAATGGATCCCTCCGTAAACAAGGCTAACAAAGCCGTGCGGCCGGCAAGCTGCAGACCCACCGACCGCACGGTCGATCGACAGCGACAATTCGGCTCCGCCGAATCGCTCTGACCGCATAGACAGCGCTGATCCCGCCGTCCACGAGCCGCCGCCTCGATTTGTGTGCAACTGTCGTACATGGCATCCCTGCCCGTCTAATTACGCCGACGCCGCGATGGGCGCTCCCTCATCGTTATCCGACTTCCGCTGCCGCGCGGGTCGCCGGGTCCAGCCGCCGATTCAACGTTCGCGTTTCCGCGATTCGATTCATCGCCTCGTCTGCGCTGCAGCCAGGCGAAGCCAGGGTCCGCTCCGCGATGCTCATCACGAGTTTCATGGTGATCTCGCCGTTGCCGCGTCGGGCGCTGTTGACGGCCATGTGGAAGATGTTTACCGCAATCCGCAGCGTGCCCGATCCAATCGTGCAGGCGCAGTCGCGGAAGAACTCGACAACCTCCTCAGTCAGCCGAACGCCGTCGGCCTTGAAGATGTGCCGAATCTCATTCATCGAGAAAATCGGGCGCTTCGTGCCGCCCTTGCCGTCGCTCCCCTTGGTCAAGTCGATCGAGAGGCCGACGCGGCTTGCGAATTGGTCATAGTGCATCGTGCCCGTGCGCGTCCGCACCGCCGTCAGGCGATCCACCAGGATGTCCGTCCCGATCAGCACGATCGGCACGCCGGCCACGTCGGCCAGGTCGCGCAGGAACTCGAACGCCGAGAATCGAAGCCGATGCGCCTCATCGATCAGGACCAGCCGGCCCGATCCCTTCAGCTTGTCAATCACAAAGCGCGTCGCCGGCACGCCGCGGGGAAAGAACCGCGAGCCCATCATGGCGGCCAGCAACCGGGCCAGCCCGGCGCCAGACTCCGACTGCGCCTCGACGCGCACCAGGATCGAAAGCGTGTCTTCGGCATTCAGGGCCGCGGCCGCGATCGACTTGCCGACACCGGCCGGCCCGTGACAGACCACGATGTGCGGCAAGTCCTGGGCCGCGATCATCCTGCGATGGGAGTCGGGCACGTTGGCGCGGCTCTTGGCGAACACCGCCGCATTGCGCAGGCCCTCCGCCACACCGGTCATGTAGAACCCGGCCGGCTTGGCCTTCTGCCTGCGTCGCTCATCATCATCGACCCATGTATTCAGCTTGCGCAGAATGGCCGATGGGTCGGCCTTTTTGTAGATGCCGCGCAGGACTTCGGACAGGGCCGACTCGCTCACGCCGGTCTGAGTCGCGATATCCTTTTGTGGAATCTTGTGCTCTTGAATGTGATTTTTGACAACGTCGAGAATCTGCGCCCGATGGGCCTCGCAAAGCGAGCCTTCGGCCGGAATGCGAATGCTCTTCAACAATGTCCTGGCCTCCATGCCGACAGCCTGATCCACCGGGTGAATCGGCGTTTCCGCCGCGCCCTGGCTCTCCGGCGATCCATCGCCTTCGGTGATCTTCAATTCGTGATTGTTGTCTGTATTCATCCTGCCGCGGCCTCCAGGAACCACTCTGTGCCGTTCAAATCGTCAGGGTCATCCGCCGCCGCCGGCGCTTCGATCGTCGGGACGGGCATCAGGTCCGCCAGGTCGATCGGGGAATCGTCGCGGTCGCCACGGCGGCCGCCCGGCAGGCCCGGCGTCAACGGCGGTACCGCCGCCACGTCGGCCTCGATGTCGGGCCTCAGCGTGATCGACGCCGGCGTCGACGGTGTCGGTGCTGCTCGCAACTTGCCCAATTTCTTGAGTCCGGCCGCGCGCCGATCAAGCAACTCAGTCGGCGAGTGGACGAAGGTCGCTTCTTGGGACTCACGAACTGCCTTTGCGATCTTCCGCCGTGTCCGACCTCTGGCCTCACGAAGTCGCTTTTCCATGTTCTTATTCACGCCCGCCAGGGCGCTGCAATGCACTTCGAATAGGGGCTTTTGTGTCTTCGGATCGCACACATAGGCTGCCCCCAGGTCGGCCGGGTCCAGCGCCAACATCACGCGCTTGCCCATCATTGGGACGTGTTGCATGTCCGCACTGGAGAACCATCGACTGTGGTATCGAACGCCGTCGCGATGAACCGTCAACGGGCCGACGTAATCCAGGAACAACAGGTTCAGCACGTCGTCTGATTCAAAGGTCGGAGGCCAGTTCTCATCGCGATATTTGTCAAAAACCTCCGCCGGCGACAGGCCGAACATGTCAGCCCCTCCACTCACTGTCGCGTTGAATTGTTCGATGTACTGGGCAAGTACTTCCGCGACTTCGTCGATTGGCGGCAATGAGCCTATGTCCTCGGCGATTTCCTTGTGTCGATCGCCATGCCGCTCGGCAGGCGAGCCGCCGATGAAGCTCGGAAACAGACGATCAAACTTGTCCTTCACCTCTTTGAAAATCCGCTCGATCGGCTTGGCCCACGGCGTGTACGGCCCGACCGGGTGAACCGTGATTCCAAGTCGTCCCACCACGCCCTCGACTCGCTCGCCGTCAAATTCACGGAAGGTCCATCCATCGCCTTTGTGCGTGTGCCCGAGCGCCTTCTGGTAGTCTTTGCCCCAATCGACGCGCAACCGCTGGGGCTTGCCATGCGCCTGAATACCCCGCTTCAAGCTCCCCAGAATGGTGTTTGAATCAGCGTAATCGGCCAGAATCCAGCCGATAAAAAGACTCGATCGCATATCGATCCACGCCGTAAACTTCGGTCGACGCTTGCGCCACTGCCCGCGACCAAAGGGAACGCGACACATTAAATCTAGGGTCCGCACATCCCCACACCACTCCACGCCAGCAGGGGGCTTGTTGCGAATCATCTTGGGCAGGCAATCGGCATTGAATTGACGGATGCCTTTATTGGCGAGAATCCGCTCAGGCAGGCTGATTCGTTCACTCGCGAGCTTGAGTGCGGCCTTATAGCTTGTCGGCCAGTCCCACCCGGAATCGAGCGGGTGCCGTTCCGCCTCACCCAGCGTCAGGGTGTGCGCTTCAGTCACCGGCCGATCATTGCCCGACAGGATTTGCTCACGGAAAAACGCCAGGGCCGCCTCGCCAATCGACGCGCCACACCGCCCGCGCTTGGTGAACTTGGGCGCCAGGGCACGAAGGCCGCCCCTGCGATAGTTGCTTTGCCAGGTCTCAAGGGTCCGCTTTCGGATGCGCTTGATTCGGCAGCCGGCCCCGACGATGCCGCGGGCGATCATGGCCGCCTGAAATTCCACGATGGGGTCGCCTGCACCGCGCGGCCGGAATGCCGCATAGTGGCACAGAATGTCGCGGATCGCCTCCGCCCGTTCGATGTCGTCCGGCCGCACGCCCTCAAGCCGCATCTCTGCGAACTGCCGTGCGTCGCGCCGATCCCACTGCCGAAAATTGACAAGCCGAACATCCGCGTTGACCGAGACTTGCCACACGCCTTTGACTTTCCGGGCCAGTCCGGCATGAATCCATTTTGTGACGCAGAGTTGACCGACGCGCTGGGGCGAAATCCCCATCCGCGTCGCCGCCGTCGCAACATCCACCCACGCGGCCACGCGGCCATTCACCGGGGCCGCGGTGCTCGCGGCATCGTCCGGCGTGGCGTCGATCGCCTCGATGGGGATTCGGACGGCCGTCATGATTGGCCCTCCTCAGTCCCACCGGGCTCGATCGTGCTAATTCGCTCCAGGGCGCGGCGAGCGCCGCCGACGCCGTCCGTCGCAATCAGACAGGCCGCCAGCTTCGCCGCGATGTCCATCGAATCGACCGGCGGCGCATGGCAACGGTAATCCGCGTCGCCCTGGCGAATCTTGTCGCCCCAGGTGCGCACGATCCGTGCCGACAGGCCCCAGCGATCCAGCCCGAGTGCCCCGTGCAATTCCGCCGACGAAAACCAGCATGATGCCGTCGTGACCGACACAACCCAGGCCACCGGCCCTGGCAACCGTCGCTTGATCGGGTTTCGCCCGGCAGGCCGCTCGACGCGCTCGGCATCGGCGACGCCGCCGGCATCACTGAGACAGCGATCAATTTCAGCCAGCACGGCCGGCCGGTTGCCCGGCGCGACCATCGTGGCCAGGATGCGGCCGACGAACTTGGCCAGGGCCTCCGTCCGCGCATCGACAGCGCCGACACGACACAACCCGGCCGCGGCATGAACCGCATTCACATAGCGATCGAAGGCCGTTCGATCCACGTTCAAAAGGTGCGTCTTCAGACGATCGTAGACCGCGTCTGCATCGAACCCGCCGTAGCCGGCGAACGTGGTCACAGCCCGGCTCACTTCACGCGGCAAGCGCAGGCCCGATACCCGCGCGGCCGTCGCCCCCCAGGCGACCTTGAAGCGCTTCGGCATGAATCGGATGCGCGCCGCGGCGGTCATGTGCCACCCCCGTCGCATTCGATACCCATCTCGGCAGCCTGCTTGCGCTGCAAACGAAGCCATTTGGCGAAATTGTAGATGGCCGCGCGGCCACTGCGAGATGGACCGGCGAGACCGAAGGTCATAGCACCGCCGGCGTGATAGATTTCCCCGGTTCCGCTTCGGCTATCGATCCGCTTGTAACAAGGCTCGCAGATGAACGCTCGGCGGTAGACCATTTCCTTTTCGTACTGGGCAAACTCGCGGCGCTGCCTCTCTGGCCACAAATCGGGATCACCTGTAAAGCGGCCGGCTGATTCAATGCAGCGCCGGAGCTTCACCGATCGGGCCAACTTGACGCGATCCCCGCATGTATGGCATTCAATGAGATTCGACATCGCCCCCCCCTGTGATCCGACGATCCACGGCCGCGCGGTCAAGTCCGCAGCGGTCAGCGACGCGATAGACCATTTCCCGCCGCTGATGCCGCGGGAACAGACTGAACCACTCGGCAACCGCATCCGCGATCACATTGGCGCGAATGTCCACCGCGCCACCCGCGGGCAGCCGGCGGCGCCGCCGCTCGCGTTGAGCAATTTTCATGAATGTGTTTAAAGGGAGCCCGTAACTCGCCAGGCCCAACAGCCCGTAAATCCTGGTGGGGCCATCGGAGCCACTGCGGATCAGCAGATTCGCCAGGGCACGAATGCCCCGCGGCAGTGTGCGCCAATCCGTGTGGATCGACGGCCGGCCGCTTCGCCGCTTGGCCGGCGATTTAGATTTACTATTTTTGTCGCTTTCCATGTCCATCGCCCACCAAGGCGTTTCATAGGGCCGGCGGCCTGTCGCTCGGTGGTGGGCGAGGCGACAGGGTCCGCCGGCGAATTCGGGCGCCGCTTACGCGCGGCGCTGGGGATCGGTGGTTGCACAGCCCAGCCGGCCTTGGTTAATCCCACCAGTCCCGTCGCGAGCCGCGACTTCCGGTCCGGCAACACACCGACCTCGGCTCGCGAGAAAATTCCGATTCTCAATTCCCAGGGCGCGGCCCAATTGCGTGTTCGTTCATCGCCGCCCCCTTGCGTCCTTCCGTCGTCGAATATCGTTCAGCCACACCGGGAATCTCGTCCGAGGCAATCCAAAACGGGAACGCCCCAGCCGATGAATTCGCCGTCCGCGCCAACGCCCGCGATCTTGCAACCATGTGGCTCGCCGCCGCGTCCAGTCGCCGCGCTTCCGTTCGCATTTCACCGACATCGAATGAAAGAAACGCTGAGGGGATCGCGGCCGGTTCATTCCCGAGGGTTCGATCGCCATTGAGGACAACCGCAAACGTTCCCGAAACTGTCTCGCGACAATGTGCGACCACCGCCTCGATATCGAGATCAAGTGCTTCCGCGATGGTTTGGACGGGGACCGCATGATCCGAGCCCACGTAATCGTTTTCCAGGAGGAAGGCGACGATCGCCATCCCCCAGGCATTCGAATGTCGCCGCCTCAATCTGAGGCTGAGCACTCGGACTGGATCACCACTTTTTGTCTGTTTTCGAGTTTTTGCCACCACACAAACCTCCAAAAATGCCAACAAACTCGGGCCACGCGGCCCGATTTAGTCATTCGTCGCCATCATTCGCGGCGATGTCAGAAATGGCTACGCCCAACGCCTTTGCCACCTGGCGGGCGACGCGGACGCCGATCGGCCGGCCTGCAAAGCAATCGGACACCGATTGAGTTGAAACGCCGGCGGCGGTTGCCAACTCGCCCCTGAGCATTCCCTTGCGCGTCGAGAGTCTCGACAATTGCTGAGGGTCAAGCTTCAATGCCTGTGGCACCCTCTGCGGCCGGCGGGTTGCGTTTTCGATTGCCATGATGGCTGGGCCTCTGATTGCTGAAACGATTGAATCTTCCAAAACGTCCCCTAAGCATATCGCCATGAAACTGAAAATCAATGGAGGAAATTCAAGAAATTTCTTGTGCTGTTGGCGAACGTCGTTACGCTTTTGGCGTGGAAACTTCCAAGAAAATTGAGTTGCTTTTGGCTGATAGAGGGCTTTCCCAAGCCCAACTGGCCAAGAATGCAGGGGTGAGCGCTGCTTCCATTTCCAGAATGGTTGGCGGGGCGGACGCCTCGATTTCCCTCTTGAAAGCCGTGGCGGCCGCCTTGGATGTTTCGGTGGACTGGCTCTTGGACCCCGCCCAGGCTTTCCCGCCGCCGTCCCATGACCGACTTGATTCAGTGAATGACGCGGCACTTTTTGCTGAGGTCATACGGCGCCGCAAAGCGCTGCGGGCGATCCTACTTTCAATTCGAGATGCTACCGAATCATTGAAGCGTCTACTGAATGAAGCCGGTCCAAACCCAGAGCGTTCCCCCCGAGTCGCCGAAAAGCTGGCAGAACTCAGCGGGCTGTGGATTCAGCACGAACGGATCTTGGAGGCGTGGCTTCGGTTCTTTGAAAACTGGAATGAGCCGGCGTTTCGTGATGATGATTTCATCGACGACGAAGCCGCATTCATCATGAACAACCAAATGGGCCAGGAGTTTCAGGCTGCAATGGGCCAGAAGTTCATTGATTACGTGTCGCTGATTGGAGTCATCATACCACTGAGGAATGCAGTAGACAGCGAATTTGAGCGGGGTTTCCGCGCTGCACGGAAGGCGATGCAATCGCATCAGGCGAATGCACGCTTGCTTTGGCCCAAGTCCGACGACAGCGAGCCTGGCGGACCGGAGTGAATCGCCTTCGGCCCGCACTCGCATGAATCGTTGTGCAATCGTTCAAATAGGGGCCGAATGGACTTCAAACCACTTTCGATCCCCCTTTCGACTTTCGCGCAGGAGGGTCCGGGAATTAACGGCGCAACCACCGCCGCCGTCATGGCCCGCAGGCGATCAAATCGCCAATGTTTTCGCCTGTTTTTTGTGGTGTGCCCGGAACCGATCGAGCCGAAAGGGCCGTCCGCGACCCCCAGGCCAACCCGCCCGCTGGCCGGCCGAATAGCCCGCTCCTGCACCTGTCCGCGCCGTTAATTCAGGATCGGGCAACAATTCGGATAATCGACTTTCCCCAATGTTTTCGCGGTCAAAACCACCCCTGCGGGCCATACCCGAAATGCCGTTTTTTTATTCCCGGTACAGCGGTTCAAAGCGCGCATCGCCGATGATCTGATTGGACTCCAATCGCGATCATCTGCTCGGTCGCCATTGCGTTGCTCAATTGCCAAGCAAAGCCTGCACCATGGGTGCGACATCCAAGCCATTTGCGTCCGCGTCGCCCGTACAGTCGGTTCGGCTGACGTGAACGGGGTCCGTATCCTGGTCGAGCAATACCGTTGTAAAGAATAATTGATCCACTGAATCTACATCGCCGTCACCGTCGATGTCGCCCGCGACGAAATCTGCCGCTTCGACGGGAATGCAAGCCGATGGCATGAATGCCAATGCTGTTGTTGACAAAACGGGACTTGCTGATGTTCGGGCCGCAACGGTCTCCACTGCGCACGCCTTCGATGTTGTTGGTGAACGCACAATCATGAACCCTGAAGAGCGTGTCGACTCCGCCAACACTGAGTTCTCCGCCGTCGAAGATCGCGTTGCGGATGATCAGTGGCGGATTGTTGGAGGTTTGAAAAGTAGTCCATCGCTGGCCCGGGACCGCCTGGATGAATCGAGCAGGCGGCTCGGGCGTTCCGAGGACTTCCGCTCACGCTCCACGACGCGACATAAGTTCCCGGCTCCATTTCGACAATCGTCCAAGGCAAGTAATTGATGCGCGCGTCGAGCTGTTGGCCAATCGTGATTCCGGCCCATTGGCGATAGGGCACGCTCATGAGTGGAAGATGCATTGGGCCGACGATTTCGCCATTTGCGGATCCCGTAAAAAATCCGGTTGTGTTCGTTTCCTGTCGCGGGTACCACACTGTCGGCGGTCAGGCCGCCACCCCGTAATTAGATCGGAGCGCGATTGTTGACAAGCGTGCTGTTCGGCCCCAGGTGTGCGTCGTATTCGATCCCAAGGGAGTTCAGTTCACTTCTGTAATTTCCACAAGTGTGTTATGCAGGGTTGCGGGGTCCGCGCATTGCATTGCTTCATCACAGGAGATGCCGAGCAGGTCCGCGGTCTTTGCCATGTCGCCGCCGGTTTGCCGAAGCACTGCCCGGACAATATCCCGTGTCAATTCCGCAAGCGTCGCTTTTCCGATCTGAATCGACAGACGAAGTTCTTCGACATTGCCTGAAGGCGTCACCTCTCCCGATTGTGCGTCTGTGGGCAGTGCCGGGTCCGGAATGTCCTCGTTTTGAATCGTGCGTCCACTGCAACGGAGCAAGGCCCGCTCCATAACGGCGCCTAATTCGCGCACGTTTCCAGGCCAGTCGCAATGGGTCAATCGTTGAAGAAAGTCGTCGGATATTTCGGGAACCGCCAGCCCTCTTCGGCTGGCGTGCTTGACGAGGAAATGCCTTGCGAGCAACGGGATGTCCTCGGACCGCCGGCGCAATGGTGGCAGGCGCAACTCGAGCACACGCAGGCGGTGATAAAGCCCAGCGTTGAAGCCGCCGGCTTCGACCATTGCACCCAGGTCACGACTGGTTGCGGCAATGAATTGCAGATTTACGGGGCGACCGATGCGGCCGTCACCGGCCTGAATCGATCGCTCTTCCAGAAGGGCGAGCAAGCGATCCTGAATGGGCAGCGCCAATGCCGAAACCTCGTCCAGAAAGACCGTGCCTCCATGAGCCAGGTCCAGCATTCCCCTCTCGGCATTGGGCGACCCCGGCTGCCCCGCAAACCTACCACTCGGCAGCCCAAGATACTCAGCTTCGAATTGATCGATGGTCAACGTGCCGCAATTCACGATGACACAGGGTGCTGATTTTCGCGGGCCCTCGTTGTGCAGAATCTTGGCGACAAGCGTCTTTCCCGTGCCGGTCTCACCCGAAATGAGAATGGGCGGAGGATCATCCTGTGCAATCGCGGCCGCGCTGGTGATGGCGGAGATATTCTTCTTGACGCTACGGCTCGGGGCTGAGACACCCACGAATTGATCGAACGAACCCTCGGCAACCTGTTGTCGGCGGGCGCATTGGACGCGATCGATCGCCCTGGCGTGGTTGCTGGCGCGTGCGACGAGCAGCACCAACTCGCGAAGCTCGACAGGCTTGGTCAGGTAGTCATATGCACCATCACGCACGGCGTCGAGCGCGGTCTGGCGAGATCCGTGGGCCGTCATGATGACCACGAGCGCCCGGGGCGATGTTTTTCGCACCCGTCGAAGCAACTCCATCCCATCCATGCCCGGCAGGCGCAAATCGGCAAGGATGAGGTCAGGCGCGAGCAATGCCGAAAGCTGCTCGGCAGACTCGCCTGACGCGGTGTCAAACAACTCGTGACCCTCGGCGCGCAGGCGATCTACGATGTTCCTTCGAAGGATCGCCTCATCTTCCACGACGAGGATGCGCGACATGTTTCCAACTCCTCTTCTAGGCGGTTTCGACGACGGCATTCATACGGGCGGCCCGTTTTAAGGCCTTTTGTGGAACACCACCGGCCTGTTTCTGATTTTCCGCAATCGGGAGCCGTAGCCGGAAGGTCGCGCCGGCCTCAACACCCTCCAGGAGCTGAAGCGAGCCACCCACAGACTGGGCGACTCGACGCGCCCACGCGAGGCCGACACCCGATCCACCGGAGCGCGTCGTGAAAAACAGGTCAAAGATGTGAGGCGCGGTGGCAGGCGGAACTCCTCCGCCGCTGTCCGCCACTTCCAATTCAACATGGCCGTTTGTGCACTTCGACCTCACGCAAACCTGGCCGCCCGCCGGTGTGTGATCCAGTGCGTTCGAAAGCAGCTCAATGAGAATAGATGCGATCTCATCGTTGTCCGCTGAAATCAGGATCGATTGCGGCTCGATTTCCAGATTCACCGTAATTCGTTTTTCCTCAAACCTCGGAGACATCTCCTGGACAACTTCACGGATGATCGGCGCAAACTCAATCTGCGCGCGATCGCTGTCGGGCAGACTTGCAAACGTCAGCAAGCGGCGCACGCGACGGCTTAATCGGCCGCATTCGGCAAGGACATCCTCGGCGCGACTCCGTGAATTCGCGTCCATGTGGCCCATTTCCAGCATGAACTCCGTGGAACTGGAAATAGACGCCAGCGGGTTCTGAATCCCGTGTGCGACGCCGGTGCAGACTTCGCCGATCGCGGCAAGCCGCTCGGTTCGCTCCGCCTCGGCGCGGCGCTCCGATTCCTGCAGTTTTCGATCCGTCCAGTTCAGGCGTTTTGAAATCCAGATCACGATCCCGAGCGTACCCACCAGAAGGGCAGCCAGGACGCGCTCAAGCGATTTCTGCGAGTCGATGAATTGGGCATGATTAAGGTGGGACCTCGCCGACTGCGACAGAAGCGACTCCTGTTCGCCCGACAGCAGTCGGAGGGCGCGCAGCCTCTGCTGTTCAATCGCCGCGAAAGCACTCCGCGTTTCCGCCGACGGCGCGGCGTGGTGCGGGTCGGCCTTGCGCATGAGTCGTTGAGAGTCCGAGGTCAGCGCTGCGGTCAGCTTCCAGAATTCGTTCACTCGCTCACCGCGCAGTCGCGACCTGGACTTGAGAGCGCCGAGTTCGCGCGTGAGTTGATCCGCGGAATCGCGCGTCGCCGCCAATTGGGCCGGGTCGGTGATTCCAGCGTCGGGAACAGAATACTGATTGAGAGCATGACTGATCGCTGCGATGTCGCGTTGCTGGGCATCCAGCATGGCGGTGTGATTCAGGAGATCACGCAGCGCCGATACCGTCTGGTGATGAAGCCAGATGCCGGACAAGATGACAATCGCGTCGAAGATCGCAAGTAAAACATAAAGATGATGCCAGCGAATTCGACGCATGATTCCAATTCCCTGAAACGACCCCAGGAGAGGATTCCCGATTGTGCATCACGGCTTGCATTTGCCGCACGGCGCACACCCGGCGTCAAAACCGGGTGCGGTGCCGGTGATCTCTTTCATGAGCTGCGTTGCTGTTCGTACTTTCTCGCAATCACTTCTGTGCAGAGTCGCAGAGACTTCGTCCAGCATGTAGCTGCCCTCGGTCGAGGGTGTAATGGTCTGCCAAATGCCGAGACGTTCCTTTCGAGCCTCGTTCTGGGCCGCCAGGAACTGTTCTGCGAATTTTTTGTTACCGTGCCGGAGCTTTGCGAACGCGAGCCCCTCGCGAAGCAGGCGCTCGTTGATGAACGTGTCGTTCGCATAGACATACGCCAGGACACGTTCTTTGCCGTCAAGGCGCTCGTCGTCGAACATGAGCCGCACACCCTCGTCCGCAATCCATCGGGTCAGGGTGCCGCGGGACTTTTCGGCATTGGGTTCATCGTCATACGGAAGGCGAAGCCCGGCGAACTCCACCACGCGGCCGTCCTTTAGTTTCAGATGATCGCCGCTCAATCGCCTGACTTCCCCGCCGCTGTGAAAGGGGTCAACATCCATGTTGTCAATGCGCAGCGCCATCACCAGGCTTGCGCCGATCACAACCGCCGCGGCGCCGCACACCATCAACCAGTGCATTCTTGTTCCAAATCGATTCATCGCCTGCTCACTTGTGATGGTCCAGTTTTTCCCACAGCTCCAACATCTTGGGGTTGTCGATCATCGAGGTCGGAAGCGTCATGTCATTGTCTAATAAGTCATGCACGCCGCTGACATATTTCGCGTGGCCGTCAGAAAAAACGACATTGACGCCGGACTTGTGGCCGTTTTCGATGTAGTCGGGCGTATGAAACAGGTCGGCGTAAATGGCCTGGGATGCCGGCAGGCGCGTGACGTCCAACCCCGAAATCAGGGGGCGGCGCCCAAACCCCGCACGCGTGTCCAGAAGCTCCTGCACCGGCCACGGATTTACAAATGTCTGATACTGATGATATGCCGACGCCTGAACCGGGCAGTAGAGCATCTGCTTCTCCGGAATCAGGTTTCGTTCCACGAAGGGCCCGAAGTTATGCTCGAAATCGCGACCGTCCCAGATCAGGTAGTTGTATTGCCAGTGACCGTCCGACGGCTCGTTGTTGAGCAGGGGGAAGAAACGGTCGGACTGCAGGTACATTTGAGCCGCGAGACCCACTTCGCGAAGCCGCGTGACGCAGGTGGTCCGCTTTCCGAGCGCTCGCGCATTCGAGAGCGCAGGGAGCAGGATGGCCATCAACAGGGAAATGATTGTGATCCCAACGAGCAGTTCGATGATGGTGAAGCCGCGAGAGGGGATCGGGCTGATCCACCTTCGGGAGGTCGCAATCGCGGGAGTATGAGACGGCATGGCAGGATTCCTTATTGAGCTTTTCTATACGGCCGCCCGAACGCGGCGGTCCATCAGGTCTGATTCCAGCAATTCAGTCATGCATTCACTGGCGACGCGATGCAATTGAAGCGCGCGCCGCTCGCAGCCCGAGCGCAGGCTGTGGATGATCCCAACGCGGAGCAGGGAACTCGAAAGGTAGAATCGCAGGAGCGGCGCGCTGATCCGCGCGGGGCGCAATCCCATCGAGCCGCTCATTGCATTGACGGCATCGACATATTGACTGACGAATTCCGAACCGGCATCCAGCCAGTCATGCCCGCACCGTCCCGTGCAAATGCCATCCCAGATCATATGACCCAGGAAGTTTGCTATGTCCTGTTCGGGGTCGCCCAACGCCGCGGTGTCGAAGTCAACCAGGCCCCAGCGCTCGCCAAGCGGCAGGAGTTGTGACGCATAGAAGTCCCGGTGAATCACGCGGCGTCGAGCCCCATTTGAGGGAGGCGCTGAGCTTCCAAGTGTCGCCCAGATTCGTCTGGCGTTTGGGCGCAGCCTTCCCAATCGGTCGGCCAGTTCAACCCATCGCCCGGTGGCATTCAGCTCATCTTTGGGGCCGAACGCCGGCAGTCCATCAATAGATGCGCGATGGAGGCAGGCAAGCGTGGTCGCAGCCGGTCGACTCAGTTCAAACGTGTCCGGGCGATTATGAGTCTTTCCTGAGCCAAGCCCCTCGAAGATCACCATGTTCCAATTCGCCCAGACGGCGCGAACGCGCGGGGCGACAACAACGTCGTTTCCAGTTCGGCGCAATGCGGTGGAAAGCCGGCGGGCATTCGCTCCATGGCGTGTGGCTTGTCCGCTGCGGAACATCTTGCCGACGACAAATGACGCGTTTGCGGGCGACTCATTTCGATACAACAACGTGCATCGCCGCCTAGGCCGATAGTTCCCGAGCACGCAGCGCCAATGCGCCCCGGTTACCAATGAAGGAACTCCGGAGATCGTGCGAAGTCGCGAGGGGTAATGTCTTCGACTGGAGGCCTGGGGCAGGCACGGCAACCCGTCGTCTCGATCGGCGGTGTGAAGTACAAACGGTAATTGATCCAGTGGACACCACGCGCTACTCAAGAGAAAGGGCGACGTCGTCTGGACGCGAAGTCGTCGGGAGGCGCTTCCGCGCGCCTTCATGCCGCTGGTCAAATAGACGAATCCCGTTCCGCGATTGCGATTCCCGTCGATAATGGAGACCTCGGCCTGGACGCCAAACCCATCGAGTCGCGATGGATACACGCGCGCGATTCGAACGTCGTCGACCGCGGTGCCTTCCGGCAATCGAAGCATCGGCAGCAGCCCATCGCGCCATACCTCTGAGCGGATGAGGTCGGGAAGGTCCAGTGCCTTAGCAGATGTGTCACGATGTTTGGTCATCGAGTTACCTGCCCGTTTCCAATTCACGACTTCGCAAGACCTCGTGCGCGCGATTCAATAGCCATGAGGCGCTTTCCTTCCACGACGGCCGGAGATGCCTCAACAACCCCCATGCCCGGCGCACGCACGCGTACGCAAACCACCACGAAGCGGACTGGGGATTGAATGCACCGTTTCCGTTCCGCCAGGCGTCGATAATTTCCCGCGCGACGAACTCGGCAGACCCCTGGCACGCAAGGCTCCTTCGAAACTCAAGTTCCGCGGCCAGATTGCAAATATCAGTCGTCGGATCACCCAGGGCCGCACGATCCCAGTCGACCAGAAAAAGCTGGGTTCCTTTTTGGATGATCTGACCGGTATGCAGATCGCCGTGGATCGGTCGCAGATCAACCGGGAGAGGCGGAAGAGTCTGGGCCCAGTCTTTCAAGGTGCGAGCAATTGCCGCGAGCGTCGGCGCGGCCAATGTCAGTTCAGACAACATCAAGTGCGGCAGTGGATTCGGCATCGAGAGCGCCTTCATGGGCCAAATCTCTCGAAGTCGCGAAAGGCTTGCGATTCGCCCGCAGGCGTCGAGTACCGCATCGTGGTTTCCCGCGTCGGCTTGCTCTCGAAGGGATGTTCCTCGAATAAACTCGGTGGCCAGCAGGTGATACTCGGGCATCGACGCCAGTGGAGTTGGGGCATCAAACGGAGTTCCGATCTGGGCGAGCGCCTTCTTAACCGCTCTTAACGTCGACACCTGATCGACGGATGTATCGATCCTCGAGACTCGGACGTAAGCGCGAACCCATTTCTCGACGCCGCCGGTCGAGGTCCAGAGGCCCTTCATGCGGCAGACGAGTCGCGATTCAGGTACATACTTGATGGGGGTGCATCGCCAATCGCCATTGGACCAGCGTCCTGTTCCCCATAAGTCGCCAAACCAATCGGCCGAGGCGTCCTTCAACCAGTCCTCACGACGCAAGTCACGAATCGGCCTGAGCCGCCGGTCGCGCGGATACCGGAACAGGTCAAACGCACCGCCGTGGGCTCGAATCCGCGTGGCCGAGGCATGTCTGTCTCCCTCCGCCGGCCATCGCGCATACACGATCACCGGACGATCGCTGCATTCATCGCGAAGCTCATAGGCAATTCGGCAGGCGCGGCCCGGCTGATAGATCGCCTCCGTCGCCGTGCAGCGCGTCCACGCGCTGCGCTCCTCCTCCGACACATCCACGAGGTGTTCGCGGCACAGCGAGAGCATCGCATCCGGCTGGGCAGCCCTGGATATGCCGGGTATGGCCGCGTCGGCGGGCAGTTCAAGTTGAATGACCGGATCGGTCGTCATGATATTTCCACCCCTGTCTGCAGCGCAACGTCGGGCGCACCAGGCGAGCCGAGGCCGGGCACATCGCGACCAAAAAGGTCACGATAGAGGCCATTTGTCTGCATCAATTCCTCGGGCGAACCGGATTGCGCCACAGCGCCCCCCTGGAGAACGATGACGCGGTCCACCGTGGCCAGCGGACGCAGCCCATGTGAAATCAAAATGGTCGTGCGGTCCTTCATGGCGCGTTCGAGCGCCGTGCGGACCCGGGCTTCGGTTCGGGCATCCAGGCCGGTCGTGGGTTCGTCGAAGATGAGAATTCGGCCGTTGCGCAGGGCAGCGCGTGCCAGCGAGATGAGTTGTCGCTGGCCGCCTGACAACGTGAATCCGCGTTCGCCGACTTTGGTGTCGTAGCCTGCCGGCAGCGATTGGATCCAGTCATCGATTCCAAGCGACGCGGCCGCCGCGCGAATATCGTCAAACGTCGCGCCAACCCTGCCCATCGCAATGTTCTCGCCGATCGTCGTGCCGAACAGAATGGTCTCCTGCTGCACCACGCTGATCTGGCGACGAAGCGATTCGATGGTGAACTCGCGAATGTCACGCCCATCGACTTTTACCAAACCCGAGGACGGGTCGTAAAAGCGGAGCAGCAGCTTGACCAGGGTCGATTTACCGGCGCCTGTCGGTCCCACCAGGGCCACGCGCTGTCCGGGCAGGATGTCCAGTTGAATCTGTTTTAGCGTGCGAGACTGGTTGGAATATGAAAAATCGACATGATCGAACGTCACGCAGCCCTTGAACTGTGGGGCCTCGATCGCGTTCGGACCATCCGTAATCTCCGGCGCTGTCTGCAGAACCTCACGCACCCGATCGGCACAACTGGATGCCTTGGCCATTCGCCCCGCGGTTCGCGCGGCCTGTCGAATGGGCTTCAGGAGGCTGTTGAAATACGACACGAACACGATCAGCATTCCGGGCGTCATGGAGCCTGAGCGAACTTCCTCCACGCCGAAATAGAGAATTCCGCATGTCCCGATCGCGGTGACGAGGTGAACCGTCCGCGCGAGCCGGCTGCGCAGCTTGACAGTCTTGAGCCCTGCGCGAAGTGTGGAACGTGACAACCGGCTGAATCGCTCCTTTTCCTCCTCTTCGCGCGTGAAGGCCTGCACCAGGGCCATGGCACCAAGCACTTCGCCGGCGATGCTGATGAGGTCGCCTTCCTTCTCCCTTGCCTTCTTGACGGCCGTGCGGAGTTTGACCGTCAGCAGCAATGTCGCCAGCACCACCAGGGGAATGGTCGCAATTGAGATCAGGGCGAGTGCGGGCGCCATTGCGAACATGAACACCAGCAGCGCGGCCACGGTGATCGCCGCGGCTGCAAGTTCAAACAGGGATTCGATCAGGAGCTCCCGCAACATCGTGATGTCGCCGGTCAACCGGAGCAGCAGATCGCCGGTGCGATTGCGCTCGTGAAACCGCAGCGACAGCAGTTGCATGTGCTTGAAGAGCTGGCGGCGAAGGGTGTTGGTGATCTTGTGGGCCGTGCCGGCCTGAAGCAGTTCGCCGACGTAATCGAAGGCTCCCTGGAGGAGGGCAATGAGAATTACGGCGAAGCACGCGGCGAAAAGTACCTCGTCCGGATTACCAAACCACGAAAGCAGTCCCTTTAACCAGGGCCGCGGCGGTTTGTTCAAGAGAATATTGTCCAGCACGACCTGCACCGGCCACGGCGCCGCGATTGTCATGAACGTGCCCAAGATCGTGGCGATCATCGCAGCCGCGAGCGCGGCCCTGTGCTTCTTGAGTGTCGCGCCAAAGAAAGCCAGCGTGCGCGCATATTCCCTCAGGTCGAGGACACCCCGCGCCGTCTTGATTCGAAGCAGCGTCACGCGAGTATCTCCCCAGTCACTCCCAACGACTCCAGGGGAGATCTCCGATCCGCGGTCGCCCGGGCATCCGACAATTCAACCCTTGTCGGGTGAGCAGCCTGGTCAAGCCATTCCGCGAGCACCCCGATTGCTTTCTGAATATCGAACTGGGCTTCGGCCCGAGCGCGCCCGGCAAGCGAGTATCGCGCTGCAGCGTCGCGGTTCTGAAGTATCTCGCGAATCGCGGTGGCCAGGCCCGGTTCGTCGCCCGGCTCAACGAGCAGGCCGGTTTCACGATTCCTGATGATCTCAGGTATTCCCGAGAGGTTCGTGGACACACATGGGCAGCCGGCCGCCATGGCCTCAAGCAGCACGGTCGGAAGGGCGTCCATGTTCCCGTCAGCAGCCTCGATGCAGGGCAATGCAAAGACACTGGCGGTGCGCAGCGCTTCGGCGACGCGCTCCTGTGGCCATGCCCCGACGAGATTCACGCGCCCCTTGAGATTCAGATTGGCGATCTCCGTCTTGATCTCGTCCTTCATCGGACCTTCGCCGACGATGTCACAGCGAAATGCCTCACCCTGGGCGGCGAGGATTCCGCAGGCGCGGACAAGGTGAATAAACCCCTTCTTTTCGATCAACCGGCCCACGGTGAGAATCGTCCCCGGATTGCGCGAAGCGGCGCTGAAGGGAAATCGCGACAACGGTATTCCGTTGTAGAGCACCCTAATCCTGGATGTGTCGGCGAAGATCCGCTCGCGAAGGTAACGTGCGTTGAATTCAGACACGGTGACGCAAAAGGCCGAGGCCGCGATCATGTCCCGAAGCAGGGCCTGATTGACTTTTTCACGAAAGATGTCAAAGGCATGCAGCGTTACCGAGTAGCTTGGGCCGCCCATCAATCGCGATAGAAACGCGACCCTGGCGGCGTAACCCCCAAAGTGCACGTGAACATGCGCGATGTTCCGTCGCTGAGCCCATCGCCGAACCAGCACGGCCTGCCAGAGGTCGCGGAAGTCAACCTGCTTTCCAAACCGTCGTCGGACGGCTCGAAACAGTCCACCCGGAGCGTTGCGCAGTGCATCCCAGGTTGCTTCGCGACGCTTGTCGGGTTTCTCCCAGTAAGACTCCGGAATGTACTCGGCGGCGGAGTTCAGCTCAGCCAGGCAACCGTGAAAGCGCCCGTCCCTGGGAAGCCGGAGCGCTACTACGCGCACCGGTGATCCCAGGTTTTGATGTTCGAGCAGTTCATTGAGGATGAACGTCTCCGAGTATTTCGGAAAATTCTGGAGCAGATACGCGACGCCTGAAAGATCCCTGTGTCTGCCGGTGTATTCAGCGGTCGCTTTTTTTTCTACGGTAGTCGTCATGACGCTGCTCCCGCCACGACTTGCAGTGGATTTCGTTTCACCCTGCGGGCGATTTCGACGATCTGTGAAGCGGTTTGGCTCCAGCTGCAATGCTGCACGGCTTGCTGGGCCTTCGCGCCGAGTCGGGCGCGAAGCGCGGGGTCGCGGCCGGCGCGGACCATGGCCGTGGTCAGCGATGCAACGTCGCCGGCTTGTGCAAGCAGACCGTTATGCCCATCATCGATCAGTTCGGAGATCTGGCCCGCGCGGCTGGCAATCACACATAAGCCTGAAGCCATGTATTCGTACAGCTTCAATGGCGAAAAGTAGAATGTCTCGAGCGGCAGGTAGGGGGCCACGGCAACGTCCATTGCGGCGAGCACACGGGGGATGGCCGCATGAGCGACGCCGCCCAGCCAGGTAACTCGATCGCTGATTCCATGCTCCTCGGAAATGGCCTGAAGGCTCTGAATGGACCGGCCCTCGCCGGCAATCAGGAGATGGCAGTTGGGAACCTCGTGAACCGACTCGCCAAATGCCTTCAGGAGCACGTCGACCCCGTGCCAGGACTTGAGACTGCCGACAAATCCGAATACCACGGCGTCGCGCGGCACTCGAGCATCGTTCCGGGCTGCGATTCGATCGTGCTGCTGGGAAAAGAGATCGAGCTCCACGCCGTTGGGCACGGTTACGACGCGGTCCGCCGCGACACCCACTGAGTTGATCACATAGTGCCGGAGTTCCTCCGAAACGGTCATGACTGCGTCCGCGCCGCGAAGGGTCGCCGCTTCGATCCGCTGCGCCAGTGCATTGAGCCCCGCGTCGCGAAAGGTCGCGGCTTCCTTTGCCATCGGCGAGTTCATTTCGATGAGGTACGTCGCGCCGCGATGTCGGGCGAATGCGAGGCCGGCGGCGCTGAATAACGACAGGCGCTCGACCACCACATCGACGCGGGGCGCCTGGTCCGTATCGATAAGCGCGCGGGCAAGCTGGGCGTCATATGCGATTTGCGCAAACTCAGCGGCCATTCCGGCAGGTGCTTCGTTGAGCGCAAGCCATGATCGAATATCGTCTGCCAGCCTGCGCGTCTCGCTTCCGCACGGACTTTCGATCTGCTCGGCCGGGTGATCACCCGGAAGGCGACCGCGCGGTGCAAGCACAAAGACCTTCCGCTCGGCGCTCGACAGAGCGCGCGTAATGGCCCGCACATGCTCGCTTGCGCCCTTGGTGCCATCCAGGGGGATGCCAAGGTCGTTACACAAATACAGCCACTGAGTCACGGATGACCGCCTCCAGTCGGCCGAGTCGCTCGGCCACGTTGGTTAATCCATCGAGGTTCGGCATTTGAACCGCGCCGGGGCGGTGATTGGCGAGAACATGTCCCACCGCCTCAAGAATTCGATCGGGATTGACACAGTTGGGATCCAGCACTTCGCAGTATCCGCGCGCTGCGAAACGCCGTGCACGGATGTACTGTTCGAGGCGCGGTTCGACGCGCGGATAGACGAGCATGGGCTTGCCGAGCTGCAGAACTTCAAGCATCGTGTTGTAGCCACCCATGCATAGCACGGCGTCAGCCCTTTGGTATTCGCATCCCATGCATCCTGCCGTATCAACGAAATCAGTATTCGGAAACGCGGAGGCGCGAAGCCGCAGCTGATCGGCCTGGGCGCGAGGCAAGTCTGGTCCGCCAACAATCCGGGTATGCAGCCCCATGTCGCGCGCCAGTTGGGGTGACGCAGAGAGAAACTGATCGAGCAATCGAAAACCGTCAGTTCCGCCGCCGACGGTCACCAGTAACCGCTTGCCCGCTCCATTTCGTTCGCCCGGCTTGATGGCGGACGCGTGCGCGCACGCAGGACGTGCGATATACCCGACATAGTGCATTTTCTCGGTGATCTCCGGCGGCAGGTCGTAGGCCTCCGCCGCATCAAAGACTGCGGGGTCGCCGTACACCCAGATTTCATCCGCAAGGTACTTCAGCGCTTCGAGGTGTCCGTGCTTGCGCCATTCGTGCTTCGTTTGTTCGGGCGCATCCTCAATGTCGCGCATGCCGAAAATGACGCGTGTCGCTGGATAACGATCGCGAACCAGTTTCAGTGACGTCTCAGCCTCACCCTGCACGCCGAGTGGCGACTTATCGATCAATAGAACGTCGGGGCGGTAACTCGCCGTTGTCGCCGTGAGAATCGATGAGCGAATCGAAATGATGTCCTGCAAGTTGACGCCTAGCGATTTCGCACAATATCGGTAATCCGGCCCCTTGCGCAGCGACGGAAGCTTGACGTAGTCCACCTTATCCGGCATCGAGTAGTAGGAGGCGTGAAGCGTTCCGCTCACGACCAGCACACGGCAGGATGGAATCGTCTGGACCGCCCGTTCTGCGATGGCGAGCGTTCGCCGCAAGTGGCCGATACCGACGCTGTCGTGACAAACCGCCATGAGACGCATGGCTGACTCCATTGGTTACTTCATGCCTGATAAGAGTGCTGCTTTGCCTGCAGCTTCCCAATCAATCGGCTTTCAATTGCCGGAGAGCAGTGCCGCCACGAACAACGGAACGTCAGATGCGTCCACGATGAAGTCTCCGTTCATGTCCGCGCCGCATTTCTCAATTCCGTTGCTCGATCCCAGGGTCGCCATGACATATCCGCGCACATCGGCTCCATTAAGGTGACCATCGCGCGTGACGTCACCGGCAATTCCGGATGGCGTCACGCCAAGGCTGAACACGCGCGAAGCGATACCCGCAGGCACGGCACTGTCCTCGACCTGCACCGTGAAGATGAATTGACCGCATTGCGCCGGCGCGCCGCTGAGCAGCCCGTTCGGTTGCAGCGTGAGGCCTTGCGGCGGCGAGCCGCCGGTGAGCGTGAATGCGTACGGCGGCGTACCGCCTGCCGCCATGAATACAAGTGAGTAAAAAGCGCCTTCCGCCGCCGACGGCGCAGTGCTCATTGTCGTGATCGTCGGCGCCGTCGAGGGAAGCGTCAGGACGAAGACGCCGCCGGATTTTTCGTCACCGATATAAATGACCCGGTTGCCCTCGTCCACAGCGATGCACTCGAACTCTTGCAGCGGTTGACCCGGAAACGCATCGCGTGTCCACTTCAGGTCCGCCGTTCCCAGCAGCGCACCATTTGTCGTGTATGCCACGAGCCGATTGTTCGGCGCGGCTGCACTACCGAACTGGGACTTCGCAACCACGAGGAGAACTTCCTGGGTGATGGTGTTGTTGTTCAACAGAAACTGCGCGAACGTTGGTGAGATCACCGTGACGCCTTTGCTGCGCGTTGCCACTAGAAACTGTGAACCCGCATAGGTTGGCGGATTCGCCGTCGTCCAAACCTGCATGATGTCCGGATCACCCAGCACGTAGAACCGATTGGTCAGCGGCCCGAACGCGATGTCGTCCGGACTGATCGCCCCGACGACCGAGGTGAATTTGCCGTGGGCGGAGAGTGCACCGGTCACCGGGTCGAGCAGGGCGCGGGTGTTGCCATTGAGCAGATACTGGGCATCCTCGACGGTAACAAGCGATGTCGCACCCGCACCATGTCCCGTGGCGCCGGTGTTGAAGGTCAGCCCCTCGGGGCCCCACAGGACGTTGTTGGCCGATGTGGGTGACGGCGGTGGATTGGTGACGGGGATCTGAATCGACGACTGATAGGTCAGCGCACCGCCGGCGGAGGTGCCGTAAACGGCAACCTGATTCTGTGTTTCGTTCCAATCGCCGGCCACGTACAGCTGGCCGTTGCGAAATGTCATGCCCTCGGGCCGCAGTTTCGGCGGCGAATTCATGTCATTTGCAAGGCTCGGATACCAGGGCTCGGCGCTTCGAGCCGGGAGGCCCAACTCGACATATTCACCGCGTGCGCTCCAGGTGCGTCCGAACACCGTGCCCTGCGAAGTCGAGGTCTGGGGGGAGATTAACTTGACCGAGTAGACAGCACGCGCCGCTTCGTCACCGATGTAAATAATGCCGTTCACTTCGTCGACGACGATGGCTTCCATCTCGTGGGGGCCGGGGAGCGTGCCGCCCTGACTGCTGTTGTCCAGCGCCGCGTCAATCCACGAGACATCTTGCTCGGCGCCAATCTGGGTTCCGTCCGCACGAAAAGCGAATAATCGATTTTTGAGCGGCGGAATTGCGGCCGTGTCCTCCTTGCAGATGACGAGGAGTACGTCACCCGTCAACGATTGGTCGCCGGTGAGTGCGCGGCCATAGGTATCCGAGACCACCGCCAGCCCGCGGGCGCGCGGCGGCACCGCCCAAGTTACGCCCATTGGGATCATGTTTGCGTCGAATACCTGGACCTGATTGGGCGAAGCCAGCAGGACGTAGAAGCGCTTCGAAAAAGTGCTGTAAGCAATGTCATCAGCGGCAGGAAGCGTCAAAAAATTACCGGGCACGCCCGTTGCAATCGGAATGGTTGCAAATGTGCTTCCGCCCGCAAGTGCATGCTGATCTTCAACGGTGATGAGCGTCTGCCCTCCCGCGCCGATTCCGAACGCATCCGGATTGAACGTCATCCCTTCCGGTCCCCACCATTGGGTATTCGGCGACGCAAGCGGCGGCGGATTGAAAAGCGGTGATTCGATGACGTGGCTGAAAGCGATCTCACCCCAATTGTTGGTGGTGAAGACGCCGATCTGATTCTGGGTTTCGTTCCAATCACCTGCGACATACAACATGCCATCCTTGAGCGCCAGCGCTTCCGGTCGAAGCGCGGGTGGCTCCAGCACCATCTCCGTCAGCGGCGGGTTGTAGTAACTCGGAAACCAGGGTTCGTCGGAGCGACTCGGAAGCGCAGGCTTGACGTAATAGCCGAATGCTGCGTGTGATTTTCCAAAGATCGCGCCCTCCGCCGACAGGCCCAGGTCAACCTGTGCTTGAACCTGTGCAGCTGTAAGTTCGATTAGAAAGAGAACGAGCGCCGTTCTCCATAGAAGAGTTCGCCGGGGAATTCGAAGTTTGCACATCATACCGCTGCTCCGTATGCGCCCATGTTTCCGGTAACTCCTCGTATCGCAGAATAAAATGTACTTCCCGCGCCTCACGCCGCTCGTGACGTGATGCACATTGCTGCTATTGCCACACGCAATCTGTTCGCCAGAACCCATCGGGGTGGATGTCATTCTCAGTGGAGGACGACCGGCCGTTGTTTGAGACATTTATCTGAGTGCAGCGGCCGTCATAGGCTTCACTCATTCAGGGCGGTGAACTGGTTGTCATTCACCGCAAGGTGCTATCCGTTGTCGTTCACGTTGTTATCATTGGAATTGTTGTCATTCATGTTATTGTTGGCGTTGGCGTTGGTGTTCGCGTTGTTCGAAGTGTTATCGTTGGTGTTGGAATTGGTGTTGGAGTTGGTGTTGGTGTTCGCGTTGGCGTTGGCGTTCCCAGAATTGTCATTTGCGTTGGAATTTGAATTGGAGTTGGTGTTGGAATTTCCATTCAGGCTCTCGCAAGAGACGCCCAGCCCCACGAGCACCTGGCAAACAGTCGTTTGATCACAGGCCCCGATTGAGACTACGAGGGCCAGCATCAAGACAGGTAGAGAAAGTCGTCGAATTTGCGTCATATGGAACCTCACCCTTTCAGCACGCCGCAAAGTGATTCACCGCCCGAACAAGGGGCACTCATACTCATGCGACGATCGTGTCGGCATACTGTCAGGAATTTGAAAATGAGTCCTAAAACGGGGCCCAAGCAGTATCGTGCCTCGTAGATGCCGGGGCTTGACTGCAACAAGTTCTGCAAGAGCGGCGAAATCGTTCGCCAGCACACATACTGTGTCGAAGCTGGCGTGTGTATTTGCATAGCACCCCAGTCGGAGTTGTGGGGATTCGCGCAGTGCGTACGATTGGTCAAGTGTCCACGGCTCAGCTCAAGCGCAATACTCTGATCGCCCTCCTCGTGAGCGTTCTGCTCGCGGCGGGCAAATTCCTCGCCGGCGTACTTGGGCACTCCAGTGCGCTTGTCGCGGATGGTGTGGAATCACTGGCCGACACAGTCGGGTCGATTGCCATCTGGCAGGGATTCAGAGTCGCCAGTCGCCAGCCTGACGCGGACCATCCATACGGATATGGCCGAGCCGAGACGGTCGCGGCGCTGAGCGTGGGTGCGCTGCTCGTGGCGGCCGCGCTGCTGATTGTTGTTAAGGCCTTTCAGGAGTTGTTGGTGCCGCACGATGCCCCGGCTGCGTGGACGCTCATCGTGCTTGTTTCCGTGATCGTTGCCAAGGAAGTGCTGTTCCGTTTGATTCTGCGTGGAGCCGAGATGTTCGAATCCGATGCCGCCCGCGCCGATGCTTGGCATCACCGCTCGGATGCCATCACCTCCGCCGCGGCGTTTATCGGCGTCTCGATCGCAATCTGGGGGCCGGCTCAATTCAACATGCCGAAGCTGGTCCTGGCCGACGAGGCGGCCGCGATCCTCGCAAGTGGCATCATCCTCTTTACAGCGGTCCGACTCATCCGGCCATCGCTGCGGGAGTTGCTCGATGCCACCACGCCTGAACTCGCAGAAAAGATCCGGGCCACTGCCTCGGGCCTGGAAGGCGTTGCGATGGTCGAGAAAGTCCATGTGCGAAAGAGCGGGCGCGGGTACCTCGCGGACATGCACGTTCACGTTGCTCCGGAGATGTCCGTGCGTGAGGGGCATGCGCTTTCAGGTATGGTCAAGGCTCGGGTCATGCTGGAGCATCCGATCGTTCGCCATGTCCTCATTCACATCGAACCTGACGAACGCGATGAGGGTCATACTCGTCCCAACGGAAATCGCCTGTTGTAACGTGTACGGTCAACCCTGACGCGAGGAAATCGACGAGGATGGTCACAAGACACAACTGTGACCGAAGAAATCTCATCAAAGGCGAATGATGCGCACGCGAATTCTGCCACCGCGTTTGCCGTTCAGGTGGACGACAGTTGCGTCCGGAAGTGGATTGAAACAGGTTGACCGGGTGACCAAATTGAGGCCCGAATCGGCAAATGGCGTGTGCACTATGGAGCACATGCGTCGAATCGCCGAAACAGCGCAACCGCATGCAATTGCCGCAAGTTAGTCTTATGTCGACGGTTAGAAAAAAATACCGGGTATTGCACTCATAACCCGCAGGCCACTGGCTCGAGTCCGGTCCCCGCTGGTGCATCAATTGGCGTCGCAGGCCGACCTTCATTTCAAATTCCGGCAGGCCGGCAATTTGCAGTATCGACCGCCGATAGCCGTCAGCGATGAAATCCTTGTCATCCTGGCGCTCGGCGCCAGCGCCCTCCTGGCGACCTCATGCTCGCGGGTCAGTCTTGAAGCCGCCGGATTCCCACCACGGTGCAGGCCAAAAGCTCCAGTTTCAGAACCTGACTCGTTACAATGCAGTCCTCCGGCCCCGGGTGGCCCGCCCGGTCCCAAGGGAAGCATCCTGGTCCACAATGGAGGGAATTTCCGTGAGTCGAATTCTGTCCGGTCGACTGATTCTGATTGGGGCGGTACTTCTGTGCGGGCTTTCCTCGCCGCGGTTTCTACGGGCTGCCAGCTTCGCGGAGGTCGAGCCCAACGACACCAAGGCCACGGCCAATGTCATTTCAATTCCCATGGTGGCCGGCGACACGATCACCGGATTCTCGACGGGCGGCTTCAACGGAATTCCGGGCGACTTGAGTCCGGACTATTTCGTCGTGCAGACGGCTATGCTGCCGCCCGGGATTTACCAGCACCGCCTGGTGTTAACCATAGCGGGTCCGCCGCCGGCGACCGACACGTACGCGGCCTCGATTGTGGGATTGCAGCAGATTGGCGGCGTCATTCAGCCCAATACGGAGGCCACCGTGCATTCGGCGCCGAACAACGGCTACCCGAATCATCCGCGGCGAACCGTTCAGTGGTATGGCTTCGGTCGCGGCGAGCGTTTCTATTTGCGGATCAGCGGCAACTCCAACACCACGTCCACCTACACCTTGACGTTGGTCACAACGCAGGTGCAGCCGCAAATCGTTGATATCCCCCTTGAGCCCGGGCTGATCACGATCAGCAATGCGTCGACCGATCCGTTCACCTTTTTCGACGCCTGGGTCTATGACGCGAATCGAAATGCGATGCCGGATTTCGGACCCAATTTCGACACCTCGCTGGTGCGCGATTTTCCGGCCGGCGTTTACTACGTCGCACTGGCGAAATTCGATTTGGGCAACAACAAGCCGTCGCCCGACGGCCCCGCTGCGAATCCCGTGGACCATCAGAACTCGCCCGTTCTGGACTTTCCCGATGCGGCCGTCGTGAGGGCGACTGCGTTTAACTACAACATCAGCGTGAACATCAACGGGCAATTCGTGCCGGCGGACGTGACCGGAGCGCCCTACAACATCGTCTGGCTGAAGCTGACGGTCGGCGGAACCGGCTGCACCTGCGCCGGCGACATGGATGGCAACGCCGTCTTCGACGGCCGCGACATGCAGTCATTTGTCAACAACATCCTCGCCGGCGAAGGCGCCTGCACGGATGTCAATAACGACACGCTGGTGAACACGGATGACATTGTGCCGTTCGTGAACATTCTGCTGAGCGGGGGGCCGTGCGCCTGAGGCCGCGAGCATCGTTCCCGCGCCCGTTTGGAAGCGGGCAAGTCTCGGGCTGGATTGATCGCCCAAGTGCGTGGGCAAGCCGGATTCACATTGCCTGGCCGTGTGGAGTCCAGGAAAGCCGGCCGCGATTGCCAATTCCCATTGGTAATCTGCGAAATCTGATCAAAGCGCCAAGCGCAACTGGCGAATCCCATTCCAGCGGCCATGAATGCGACATCAAACGGCGGTTTTACGCCTAGGGCGGGTCGGTAGGCGGCTTTTTTGACGTCATTCCGCGGTTTTCTTTGCCACATTCAAAAAATTCTCACAAACTGTGAGCCGAATCGCGGCCAGTTTTCGCATGTGTTACCGCGCGGCCAATTGTCATTCGGCTGTTTCGGATGCGGTGCCCCCATTCCCTGCGAATTGAAAAAGGACCCCTTCATGTCTCAGAGGCTTACGTTCTATCGAAACAATCTGACTTCCAGTCGTTCCAGCGCGTCCGCGTTGAAGCGACTGACAACCATCAGAATTTTCGGGGTCGTCATACTGACGTCACCGTTGCTTGCAGCAGGCAATGCGTTTGGTCAGTTCTCGGTGCCGCCGTCCACCAACGACCCGCTGGACCAGTCACAGGGCGCCACGATCCTCAATTCCACTGCGGGTTTTCAGCCGGGTCCCGGCGCGGTGTTCGGCGCCAATCTCGGCGGGGTTGAGCCCGGCAACGCCTTCGCGCCCAACCTCGGTGGCGGCAACGCTTCGTTCATTGAATTGCGAACGACCAACCCGGCGACGCTCTCCGGCATCCGGCTTTACGCCAATAACGACGGATCGGGCCTCAACTTCCGTCGCGCCATGCGGGCCTTCCGACTGCTGGCCGACGTGAACGGAGACGGCACCTTCGAGACCATGGCCGCAAACAGGCAGATTGCCGTCAATTACACCACGCAGCCCGGAAACCTCGCCACGCAAGCGAACTTTCTGGAGTTGCTCGTCACGTTCAGTGCCATCACTTCCGCAAACTGGCGGGTCGAGATTGAGCAGGGCACAGCCGTCAGCGGCGCCGATGGGGTGCGCATCATCGAGGTGGATGGCGTTGCTCACATCAACGATCTCATCGGGGATATGAATTGCGACGGCTTCGTCAACGGCGGCGACGTCGGCCCATTTGTCATCGCGGTGACGAATCCTGCCGGTTACGCCGTTCGTTTTCCGAACTGCAACATCAATAAGGCCGATGTCAATGACGACGGCGTCGTGACGGGCGCCGACACGGCCGAGTTCCTCGCCCTTCTGACCGGGCCGGCGATTACGGCGCATATTGAGAACGGATGCCTCAGAATCAACGGGACGGCGGCGCCGATGAATCTCGCATTGCGGCTGCGAGCGGGTCTGCCGAACGAACTGGAGGTTGATCTCGGGGACGACGGCGTGGCCGAGTTCCGCTTTGAGCGACAGTTGTTTAATTGCATCCAGGTGGATGCGCGGGGCGGAAGTGACGTGGTTCGCATCGACGAGGTCAATGGCGCGTTCACCAACACGGAAATCACGACGATCAAGGGCGGCTCCGGCAACGACACGCTGGTCGGCGGCAGCGGCGCTGAGACGTTTGATGGCGGCGACGGCGACGACATCATTCAGGGCCGCCAAGGCAGTGACGTGGCATTCCTGGGCAGCGGGGCCGATGTGTTCCGTTGGGATCCCGGCGATGGCAACGACACCGTCGAGGGTCAGGGCGGCGTCGACACGCTGCTCTTTTTCGGCAGCAACGCCGCCGAGAACATCGATATCACGGCCAACGGCGCGCGCGTTCGATTCACTCGCAATGTGGCCAATGTCACGATGGACCTGGATGATGTCGAGAAAGTCGAGTTTCGGGCCCTGGGCGGCGCCGACAACGTGGTCGTCGGGTCCGTTGCCGGCACGGACTTGACGCAGGCGGTCGTGGATCTTCGCGGACCGAATGGCGGCGGCGACGAGGCGGCCGACACGATTACCGTGACCGCCACCAACGCGGCCGATGTGTTTGGTGCCGCGGGCGATGCCGGCGGCGTCGCGGTGTTCGGTTTGCAGGCTGCGGTACAGGTCTTCTTCGCGGAGGTGGCGAAGGACCGATTGACGCTCAATGCCCTGGGCGGCGATGACGTGGTAGACGCGTCGTCACTCGATGCCGACGGAATCCCCGTGACGATCAGCGGAGGGCTCGGCAACGACGTTCTGATCGGTGGCGACGGAAATGAAACAATCGTCGGCGGCGACGGCAACGATCTGGCCCTGATGGGCGCCGGAGACGATACATTTGTCTGGAATCCGGGTGACGACAATGACACCCTGGAGGGTCAGGCCGGATTCGACACCATGCTGTTCAACGGCGCCAACGTCTCGGAACTGATCACTGCCTCCGCCAATGGCGGTCGCGTCATCTTCTTCCGCAACGTGGCCAACGTGACGATGGACCTCAACGACGTCGAGGCGATCGACTTCATCGCACTTGGCGGGGGCGACCAGATCACCGTCAACGATCTGTCCGGGACCGATGTGACCGAAATCAACCTGAGTCTGACCGAAGCCGCCAATGTCGCGGGCGCCGACACGGTCATTGTGCAGGGAACCAGTGGCGACGATGTGGCTCTGGTGGTCGGCGATGCGACCGGCACATCGGTGCTGGGCCTTGCGGCGCAGGTGAACATCACCGGGGGCGATCCGGCCAGCGACCGTGTGACGGTCAATGCCCTGGCCGGTGACGACGTCATCGAAGGGTCCGGCATGGCCGTCGGCGCGATTCAGTTGACCGGTGACGGCGGAAATGACGACGACGTGTTGATCGGCGGGGCCGGCAATGATGTTCTGTTGGGCGGCAATGGTGACGACGTGCTGATCGGCGGGCCGGGCGTTGATGTCCTTGATGGCGGGCCCGGGGACAACGTCATCATTCAGGATTGAGCGTCCTGACACGCAGAGACGACGGTAATTCAAGAGCGCGCGGCGATTCACGATTGAATCGCCGCGCGTTTCCATCTTCTTCCTGGGATCGCCCGAATTTCACAGACGGGACCCTCAACACCACGAGCGTCCCGCACGGGCGGCGTTGGCTTTTTCAACCGGTTGCGACCGAAAAGCGTGAGCATCGCCGGAGGCAACGAAACGCGTGCGCGCAACCGGGTCTATCGCGGCCATACCAGTACTTGAGCGACCGCCACAGCGGAAGATGACACGCATCAACTCTTGCCGAAGTCGCCGGCCTTGATCAGCACCTGACGGTCGGGGCTGACGTACTTGCGCAGGGCGGTGTTCACCTGCTCGACCGTCAGCGACTGAATCGCGGCCGCACGGTCTTCGACAAATTTCATGGTTCGATCCACGATCATCTGCCGCACCAGCATGCCGGTGACCGCATCGTCGCTTGAGAGCGTGACGCGAAGCTGCTGGGCCACGCTGCTCTTGGCATCCTCCAGTTCCTTGGCGGTGATGCCATCCTTGAGCAGCCGGGCGATCTCTTCGCGGGCGGCATCGGCGCACTTCGGCGCGTTATCGGGGGCGCAGTTTGCGAAGATGCTCAGACCTGCCGAGCGATCCTGCGACTTGACCTGCAGGTTCGAGCGGACGGTATAAGAGAATCCCTCCTTCTGTCGCAATCGGTTGAGCAGCCGCGAGTTTCCGCCCGAGCCGAGGATCATGTTGCCGATCTGGGCCGCGGGAAAGTCCGCGTCGTCGTCGCGCAGGTCGAGCGAGCTTCCGATCATCACCAGGGCCATGGCCTTGTCGGGGGTATTGATCTCCGACTGGTCACCATCTGACGGCTGGTGCGGCATGGCGATGCGCTCGTAAGGCTTGGGGGTCTTCCAACCGGACAGCATCTTGTCGAACTGTGCGGACAGCTCGGCCGGATCGAAGTCACCCACGGCGGCGAGTTCACCATAAGAAGCGCCCATCAATTCGGCATGCACTTTCTTCACATCATCGACGGTGACTTTCTTCACCCGGGCGATCTGCTCCTCGATCGTGGGCACGTACCGAATGTCATCCGGGTCGTACTTCGCCAGTTTGCGCCGCATGGCGTTGGCGGCCAGCATGGTCGGTTCGGAGCGGCCGCGTTCAATCGCCGCGAGCCGCTGCTTCTGAAGGTTGTCAAACTCGGCGGCCGGAAAGGTCGACAGGCGCAGCATGTCGCTGGCCAGGTTGATCACGGCCGGGAGGTTCTGGCGCGTGGTCTCGATGGAGACCGAGAGCGTGCCCGGCGCGGCCGGCTCGCCGCCCATCATGCGTCCGGCGCGGCCGGCGGCCATGGCGCCACCGTTGCCGAAATTGACGGTTGCTTTCAATTTGTCGAGTTCATCGGCGATCTGGCGGCGGTTGTACTTCGCGGTGCCGCGCTCCAGCATCTCGGCTACCATCGATGCTGCTTCGACGCGACCCTTGAGCAGGGCTTCGCTGCCGTAGTGCAGGTGCAGCTCGACGTTGACGCGCTCGCCGCGGCTCTTCTTGGGCAGCAGGGCGGTCTTGATGCCGCAGGGCAGTTTGCCGCGGGTCACGCGAGCCTCGATGGCCGCGGGCGTGGGCTCGATCGCCTCGCCGGCAGACACTGCCGCATCGCCCTTGTAGTCCTTCAGCAGGGCTGCCAGATCCGGCCCTGCCGCGACGACGGTCCGCTCCACGGACTTCTCGGGAATGAAGACACCGGTCGTTCGATTGCTGCTTTTCAGGTACACGCCGGCGACGCGCTTCACGTCGTCCGGCTCGACCTTCTTCATCCGATCGCGATGCAGGAACATGAGCCGCCAGTCGCCGCGCGCCTCCCAGTTGGTCAGTCCGATGGCCACGCGCGTGGTGTCGGAGATCAGTTGGTCGAATCCCTTCGCATAGGCATTCTTCGCTCGCTCCACCTCTTGCGTCGTAATTTTCTGCTGGGCCAGTCCCTCGACGACGTCGATCAGCGTCTTGCGCGCCGCATCGAGCGACTTGTCCATCGGCACTTCAGCGCCGAACGAGATCACACCGGGGTCGAACAGCATTTCTGCCGATGCGCTGACTCGAGTGGCCATCTGCGATTCGACCAGCGCCTTGTACAGCCGGCCGGTCTGCGTGGCCTGGGCAACATCGGCGAGGACTTGCAATGCGGGCATGTCTTCGTGCGCGGCGGAGCAGATGTGATACATGGTCTGCACCGCCTGCACGTCGCCCACGCGGCGGAGGGTGACTTCGCGCTCGCCATCTTGCGGCGGCTCGACGGTGTAGGGGTGATCGAGGATGCGCTGTGGCTTGGGAATGCTGCCGAAGAGCGCATTGATGCGATCGAGGGTTTTCGCTTCGTCGAACTTACCGGCGACGACGAGCATCGCGTTGTCCGGCTGGTAGTACTTGCGATAAAACGCCTGCAGCCGGTCGATGGGTACGCGCTCGATGTCTTCGCGCGAGCCGATGGTGCTCTTGCCGTAATTGTGCCACAGATAGGCGGTGGAGAGCACGCGTTCCTCCAGAACGCCGACCGGGTTATTCTCGCCCATTTCGAATTCATTTCGCACGACGCTGAACTCGCTGTCGAGGTCCTTGCGGGCGATGTGGCTGTTGATCATGCGATCGGCTTCGAGGCCCAGGGCCCACTCCAGGTTTTCGTCGGTGGCGGTGACGGTCTCGAAGTAATTGGTGCGATCGTAGGACGTTGTGCCGTTGAAGTTCGCCCCGTGGTCCTGCATCTCCTTCCAGATGGCCGGATGGGTCGGTGTGCCCTTGAAGACCAGGTGCTCGAGCAGGTGGGCCATGCCGGTTTCGCCGTAACCCTCGTGCCGCGACCCCACGCGGTAGGTGATGTTCACCGTGACCGTCGATTTAGACGGATCTGGAAACAGCAGCACCTTAAGTCCGTTGGCCAGGCGGTACTCGGTGATACCCTCGACCGCGGTCACCTTCACCGGGCCATTCTTCGCGTCGTCGGCGAATGCGGATTGCCCGATCGGGAATAGAAAAGCCAGCGTCGTTGCCAATGCGGTGAGGCGCTTCATGGGTCGATCTCCGTCTGATTGAGAAATGAACAGAATAGGGCTGTCGGCCGCGGCGTATCTTACCCGCGCCATGCGATTGGGTTTAGCACCAAAGGGCTGCCCCGTCGGGCTGCCGGGAGGGCGTTACGGGGCCAGCAGGGCCTGAACCATGCCGGGGATGTCGCTGACATCGGCCTGCTGATTGCCGCTGAAGTCGGCACACGGTTGATAAGTCGTCAGAATGGCGGTGACGAATCCGGAAATGTCGCGACCATTGATCGAGCCGTTGCCGTCGAGATCACCCAATATCGTTGCACAGGTCGGGCTGCCAATGCAATTCTGTCCGATCAGCGTGAAATCATCGATGGCCGCTTCAACCAGCGAGGCGGCACCGGTGTCCTGGGCGACGAAGCGCATTCGTATCTGTGAAGTGGGTGTCACATAGTTGGCGATCAGGAATTCGTGGTAGATCCACCCGCCGATGGAATCGGGGCCTGACGGGCCGAGCGTCTCGACGTTCACCCAGGATGCGCCGCCGTTGTTGGAGATGTCGATGAGAAACGTGTCGGCATTGGGCGCGGTGCCGTGACTGTTGTCATACCAGCGCCAGTAACTGACCACGCCATCGGTGAACCCGGCGAGATTGAATACCGGTGACTTAAGCGTCGTTCTACCAGCGTCGACGTCGAAGCTGGCGGGCGTTGTTCCCGCGCGGGAATCGGTCACCCAGCAGATCGATCCGATTCCGGGTGTGTGGTCGTCGCCGGGCTGCGCCGTGGTCGGCTCGGGATCGGCACGATTCCAGATGCCGGAGGTGGCGTTGTCAGTGGGATCGCCAACGGTCCAGCCTTCATCGGTTGCGGCTTCGAAGTCGAATTCGGCGAAAGGCGATTGCGTCCCGACGTGGGCGTTGTAGACGCCGATCGGCGCATTGAACGGACTGAAGGATTCGCCGCCCGCGTTCCCCTCGGCGCTGAGGTAGAAGGTCGGCAGAATGCCGCATGGCGCAGCAGGGAGCGTGGCGATGTGCAGCGCCCCGCCGAGCGGCATGAGCGGAACGCTGGAATACGTTTCACCGGTGTATCGGTAATGCAGGCGGCCGGTCCCCGGCACGTACGACTCCAGTCCATCGTCGATCTGCACGTTGAAACTCACTGGGCTGTCCGGCGAGAGCAGCGGCGGCGTTCCGTCGGGCAGTGAGATGTAGACCGCCTGGGAGCATGGCGGACCGTCTAGGGTCATCGTGTAATTGCCAGTCGCAGCGCCCCATCCACTCACGCGAAGGTAATAAGTCGTTCCGCCGATAACGAAGAAATTGGAGATGATCGAGGGGCCACCGCCCGTGCCGCATCCGTCGTCGTCGCAGACGAGTTCCGCGCCGCCCTGTGCCGGACAGCCGCTGAAGATTGACAGCACCGCGTCGTAGGTGGTCCCGGTGCACAGCGTAATCGTCGCGGGCCCGTCGGCCGACGGTGTGTATCGGTGCCAGACATCTGGCGTGCTGTTTGCGGGGTCACAAATAGACGCCACGTCAACGGTGCGTCCGACCGTCGTCCCGGTGTAGACAAAGCCCGGACAGGCGGAAGTTGCGTTGATGCACAGATCGTTGGTCAATGGCGCGATCTGCAGGGACACGCCCCGCGCGGCGTTGCCGACGCTGTTGGTAAGATTGGTGAAGGTGATGGCGCTGGTGTGCAGGCCGACGGGGAGGACCGATGCGGCGGAGTTCAGCGTGACGATCACCTGGGCGAGCGCGCCGGGCGCGAGGGAGCCTGAGTCGGCGCTCAGGCTGTACCACGAATGGGCCTGCGAGACCGTGTAGTTGAGGGTGTCGCCGCCGGTATTTTGAAGGACGTATATTTTTGCGGGCGGGGTAAACGGTCCACCCACTTCTCCGGTCGCGTTCAGTCCGTCGGTCGGTGTGATGGTCAACCGCGGGACCGAGATGGTCAGGGTGATCACTCGCGTCGTGTCGCCGACGTGGGTGGACAGATTGGTGAATGTCAGGGTATCGGTGAAGGTGCCGGCGGGCAGGGTTGCGGCATTCGCATTGATGGTTGCAGTGATGATGTCGGATGCACCGCCGGGGACGGTCCCGGTGTTGTTTCCAAGCGTGATCCAGGCGGCGGAGTTGGTGACCGCGTAATTGACGGGTACGCCGCTGAGGTTGTGCAGGGTGTAATTGAAACTGGAAGGGGTGGTTGCGCCGCCCGGCGCGCCGAAGGCGGCCGATCCGGTCGATGGACTGATGCTCATCTCCGAATCGAGCACCGGACAGGCGATCCCGTGACTGGCGGCTCCGGCGCAGATTTGCGGGCGGTGCGGCGTGCCGTTGCCGATCTGGCCGTCGTCGTCATCAAGGGTGAGCAGGTCGATCACGATCTGCTGATTGATGGCCGAGCCGGTGTGCAGCAGGACTGAGTTGACCACCAGGTTCGAAATGATGTCGAGGTATTCGGTTGGATCGGTGGCCAGAAGCTGATTGCGGATGCTCCACACGATGCCGGAGAGCAATTTGCCGCAGTCGTGAATGGCGCTGCCGCAAGTGGAACAGCCCGACGAGAACTGGCAGTTGTTGTCGGCCGAGCGCATGGCCACGCCGCAATTTCCATTCAGACCAATGCCGATATCGGGGATGTCATAAGGAAGCAGGGCGAAGCAGTCGGCCATGCCCTCGCCGTAGGCGCCCTGTCCGCTGCCGGCCCAGTTGATGCAGAGATGGCCGTATTCGTGATAGACGATGCTCTGGAAGGCCGAGTTGTTGCAGCCGCCGCCGGCGCGGCAAAAGTTGATCGATCCGGCTGAGAAGTTGGCCCAGGCGTTGCACGGGCAGGCGCCGTCATTGCGGTTGACGTTGACCCGCACGTCCAGCGCGGTCGATGCGCCGGGAAACGCCGGGTTGTAGTTCAGGACCCATGCGCGGCAGGCAGTGGCCGCGAGGTAGGCATTGACCTGTGCGAGCACGAATTCCTGATTGTTCGCCTCGTTGTGAATGAACTGCGCCGGCCCCGGCGGCGTCACCGTGGCGACCAGCGTATCCAGCGGGCCGGACAGATCGCGCACGTCGAAGTAGAGGCCATCCGGAAATGACGTCACGGTGACGTCGGTATCGCCGGCGTTGGGGATGGTGAATTGCCCATTCGCATCTGCGAAGGCGGTGGCGCCGCCGGCGATGCTCACCTTGGCCCACGGAAACGGCACGAGGATTTCATTGGCGCAATTGTCGGCGGCAGTACCGGTTGTTGCGACGGCCTGAACCGTGCCGGTCACATCGGCGAACTGGATCAGGCTTTCCTTGTGCAGCACGTCGCCGGTGGCTGCATCGCAGACAAAGCGCCAGATTTCCATGCCCGCATCGGTGCGACCGTTCTCGCCGACGAAAGTTGCAGCGAGCGCGGGCGCCGTGACTTCGTCTTCCGCGCCGGCCCAGATGACCGGCGTCGCCGGCGAGAATTGCGTCATGCCGGTGCGGGCCTGGGTTGCGGGATCAAACGGCCGCGCGGCGGTCTGGGCGTCTACGGTGAAATCGCCCAAGGGCCTCAGCGTGGATGCCGCCAGCACGACCGGGAAGCCGGGCTCGTTGCGAACCAGCAGGCGCAGTTCCGCACCGAAGACCGGCAGGCCTGCACGCTGCTGCGAATAATAGACCAGAGTAAACTTATAGCGGCCGGTCTCGCGGTCATACATGACCGGCTGGGTATGCCGGGCGTCAAACAGGTTGCCGGCTGGTGCGAGATCGGCGGGATCGACGCCGAAGAGTCCGGCATGCCGGGTCACGAAGCCATTGGCGGAGTCAGCGGGATCGGCGCCCCGGCCGAGCACGTCGCCATATACGCGTGACACCAATTGTCCGTTGGTCAACCACGCTGCACTGGGACAACCGATCCGGAGCTGCTCGAACCGGGCGCGTTGATTGTCGCTCGAGGGGTCATTCGAAGGGCTTGAAGTTCCCGAACTGTCACCGGCGAACGCAACAACCGGCAGGAGGGCGAGCAGTCCGCACAGGGATACGCATCGACTCACGACACTCATCAAGCCACTCCCCACCGCGTGATCGGTCGGCTGGTACGGGTCCCGCATTTTGGTACGAAGCAGGTGTGCCACCGCTTCAATTACTGCGTCTACCAGGTGCGTTCTCTCGTGCTCGCACTGCTCGGAGCAGTGGCACATGTCATCCCGGAATCCGATCTAGTCACCCCGCACATGGTTCCTTGCGACGGCGCAACCGCTCACCACAATCGCTCGCCAATTGTTTAGCGCGTGTGCTTCGGCCTAAGGCGCGAGCAGCTGTGTGACGAACAGAGGCAGGTCAATGTCGTTAAGCGCGCCATCGGGTTGCGGTGTATTCATGTCCGCACAGGCGCAGCCGCTCGCAATGGTCGGGCCCTGCAGGTAGCACTCGACGAACTTCTGAATGTCGCGGCCGTTCACCACGGCGCTGCCATCGACGTCGCCGCGCGTAGTCGCGCACGTTTGGGTTTCGCAACTGTCGGGAATGCCGTTGTTGTTGGCGTCCGGAACCTGCGGCACGCCGATGGCGGGCACGGCGCGGACCATGAAGTTGCCGCCGCCGAAGAAGGTGCTCATGTTCTCAATGTTGGGCACGCTCGGAAAGTTGTTGGGATCAATCGCGTTCGCGCTCCAGGCAATCCAACTTGCCCGAAGATCGGAGGAATCGTCGTAAGAGGCCGGAAAGGTGATGTTGGTGTCAAAGTCATTCATCACGATGCCGATGAAGAAGTTGGTGCCCTCGGGGCCGATCAGGGTGTCCGGGATGTCGACAACCGTCAGGCCCGGCGCCATGACGGCCGGCGCCGACGCGAGCAGCACCGCGTCGTTGGGGTTGCGATCACCATTGGGATCGCTCCAGATGTTGACGGTGAACGCCTGGCCGGTTGGAACATATCCGGCGATGAACTGCGGAATGACGGCGCCGATGGTCTCGCGTCCGGCAACAACCGTGAAGAGATTGAGCCACGCCATCGAGGCGGTGGTCTCCTCGCCAAGGTAGCCGATGGCGTTGAGCAGACCGGTGGCTTCGCCATCGTCCACCAGGTAAGGCGGGGGATTCACATCGCCGACTTCGGCCTCATCGACGATTCCGTTCTGATTGCAATCGAGGCTGGTGTTGGCGGCGATGTCGCAGGCATCGAGGATGCCGTTGAAGTTGTAATCGTGCGCCGTGCCGGCGGAGATCTCGGCCTGATCGTTCATGCCGTTGTTGTTGCAGTCGTTGCTTACGCGGGCGAGGCGGAATCCTTCGCGTCCGGTGCCGAAGACCGGCGGCTCTTCCCGACGGTAGGCCGCGTGCATGCACATGAAGCCGTCGGGCTGCTGCTGAACCACGGAGGGGTAGAAGGAACCGCCACGAATGACGCGGCGGAAAGTGAGTCCGCCGTTGACGTTCAGGTAGCGGGTGTCGGTCCATTCCCAGACGTTGCCACCCTGATCAAAGGTGCCGTAGGAACTGGGCGAGTTTTCGAATTCACCCACGTTGGACCGGCTGTAGGGTGGTCCCACGCAATCGTCATCCGGATTGCCGATGTGGTAGTTCGCGCTGTTGCCCGGATCGGGGTCGATGATGTTGTTGTCGGGTGTACCGAACCAGGGGCTGCCGGAGTAATTCGTGGGATACGTCGAGTAGTTTGCCGTGGGGCCGTCGTTCTTGTGATAGGCCGCCTTGTACCACTCGTCCTCGGACGGAATGACCCAGCGCGCCCCGGGGCGGCGGAGCACAGGTTGATACGGTTGATTCACGTTTGCGCCGACCGTGGGCGCGCCAAGAGTCGGATAGGTGCCATCTTCGGTGAGCCACGCATCCTGTGCACCAACGCCGGTCAACAAACCGGTCGGTTGGCCATTCTCCATCCAATTGCAGAACCGCGCGGCATCGGCCCACGAGATGTTGACGATGGGCCGATCGCCCCAGTGCACCAGGGCCACGGGGGTGCCATCGCCGACGGCGTAGGTGAAGGTGCCGGGCGACCCCGTTCGCGTGATATTGTTTTGAAATGCATTGCCGCCGGTTCCGCTGGCGCCGCTGCTGTAAAGATTGTACGGATCGGCCGCGGCGACGGCGTTGAGAAACTCGACGTACTGCTTGATCGTGACTTCGTATTTTGCGATCTCATACGGATAGGGCACCGCGCCGCAGACGCGATCAAACCCGGCGCCCATGATGTTGCCTTGAATGACCACCGATTGACCGGACCAGTTTCCGAAATTCCCGGGGTTTCCGACGGGAACCATTTCGAACGTCACCTCGGCCCGCGCGCCGGCGGCGCAGCACACCATCACGACACCCGTGAATGCAGCCGAAAGATTGCGTCTCATGGCCAGGCTTCCTTGGGGTTCAAGAGTGGACTTGGCGCATCATGTCATTAGCAATGGGGCGGGCGCGCCCGGGTCACATGGCGCCAGCACCGTGCACCAACACGGCGGTCGATGACTTGGATGGTACTCGGACGCAACATTGCGTGTCAATGCTCTCAGAGCAGTTGTAGGAAAATTCTAGAGCGTGCTGGGAACACCTTGACATCGAGGTTGTCAACTCGGTAGCATGGCTTCATCAGTGTTATTGAACGCAGATTCCGGCACGCGCGCGGGAACCGGCTGACAGGATGAGATATGTCCGCATTTGTGAGTCGAGGTAACGCCAAGGGGGTGCGACAGAGTGCTGAGCGGGTGAACACCGCTTTGCAGAACGTGGTCGCGCGCATTCCATTGCCGGACCGCAGCCCCAAAGACCTGGCCAAGCGGCTCAAGGTCCACCGAACCATCGCCAGCCGTTTGCTCGGCGCCCTTCGGCTTTCGGATCCGCTCGCGGTGGTCGCGAACATCCCCGGCCGTCAGGGACTCGGGGCCATTCTTGAGGCGGCCGAACCGCTGGTCGGCGCCGAATCGATCAGTGAAGCGCGGCAGGCGCTCAACGAGTTTGAGCATCTCGTCGAGCATGGTCTGGGCGGCCGCGAGGTGCTTGATGTTGCATTGGGCGCCTGGCTGCCGGAAACGCGCAAGAAGCATGAACTGGCCTGTCGGCAACAGGTGTACCGCGGGCTGTGCGGACTGGCCGGCGCTTCGGCCGACGTCACCATCGAGACAACGATTCGGTATCCGCACGAGGATGGAATTCACGCCAACGTCGTCGAGATTTACGGTCTGATCGGACTCCGACGTCTCTGTCCTGGAAAGGCGCTGCCCATCGGCGTCATGGGCTTGGTATCGGGCGCCAGCACGAAGTCCGGCGCCGTGGTTTACAACCTGCCGGGATCTGCGGACCCGGACGGCCCTCCTCTCATCGAGAAATTCAGCACCAGCCCGATGCCGCCGTTGCGCGAGATTCGCATCGGCAATGGTCGACAATATTTGATGCCGGGCGACGAGATCGGGAACTCCTCGAAACTCGACATCATGACAGGCATCGTGGTCAACCGGATCGGCCCGCTCTTCCGCGAGGAATCCGATCCGCCGCGGCGAACGGGCGGCGCGCACCTGGTGGAATTGCCGACCAGAACGCTGCTGATGGATCGGCTGGTGTTTGACGACGGTTCTCAACTGCGCGACCCGCAGGTCTTCATGCATCGCCCGGGCATGCGCGGGGCCGTTGATCCCAACGATCCGTTGCGCGAATTGGACCGCATGGAATGCAATGAGACCATTCAGGTCCTCGGGCGCGGCACCGAGCGCTTCGGCGCGCTGGAAGTGGCCAGTTACCCTGAGGTCATTCGACATGTGTGTGAGTTGATCGGGCTGGACAGCAGCAAGCTGGTGGGCCACCGCTGCCGCGTTCAGTATCCATTGCCGCATGTGCAGTATTCGATGGGCTACATGCTGCCCAGCCGCTCGGAGTTTGAAGCGGCCCGGGCCGCGGCAGTCGCGCAAACGAGTGCGTCGATGTCAGTTTGAGACGCCGCCGGCGATCGTCACAATCAAGGGAGTTGGGCGTATGTGCAATCGCAATTCCGCATGTGTGTGGGTGGGCGTGGTGGTTTGCCTCGCGGGGTCTGCGCCCGCATTTGCCCAGGCATGGGCCGACGCCAACGCCAGCGTCGTGGCGGTTCAGCGCAGTGCCATCGGATGGGCCGACTACGACAATGACGACGATCTGGATATCGTCGTCACCGGCTGGGCCTCCAAACAGGCCAACGAGCCGACGTTTTCGCTGCTTCATCGCAACGACGGGGGCCTGTTTGCGACGACCGGAGCCGTGCTCACGCCGGTTCAGTCCGGCGCGGTGGCCTGGGGCGACTACGATCGCGACGGCGATATGGACCTGGCCATCTCCGGTCAGACCGACATCGTTTCCTACACACGTCTGACGCACATCTATCGCAACGACGGCGGCAGCTTCACCAATATTGCGGCCGGGCTGCCGGGGGTGAACAACGGTTCACTGGCGTGGGGCGATTATGATAACGACGGCGATCTCGATCTGGCCATGTCGGGCTGGACGGGCACGGAGCGCGTGACACGCATCTATCGCAACGACGGCGCCAACTTCAACAACTCCGGCGTTAATATGACGGGCGTCAATTACGGTCAGATTGCCTTCGCGGACTACGACAATGACGGCGATCTCGACCTGGCGGTCAGCGGCTGGGCGGGCGGCGGCACGCGGGTGCTAAAGCTCTATCGAAACCAGGGCGGCGCGATGACCGAAGTGAGCACCGGCATACCCGGCATGCAGTATTGCGCGTTGTCGTGGGGCGATTATGACAACAATGGTGAATTCGATCTGCTGGTCTCCGGATTTCGCGGAACAGGCGCCTGGGGGGCGACCAACATCCGTTCGGCCATCTACGCAAACGACGCAGGTTCATTCTTTGACGCCCAGGTCGGACTCGAAGGCACCGACGGCCGCGGCAACGTGCAATTCAGCGCCAATGCCTGGGGCGATTATGACAACGACGGGCTGGTCGACGTGATCGTCGCCGGATGGTGCGAGACGCCGGGCATGGCCACGCGGGTCAATCGCGTTCTGCACAACAACGCCGATTCCGGACCGTTCACCGACATCAATGCCGGGCTGGGCGCCGTGCAATACGGCGCGGTTGCATGGGCCGATTTTGACAACGATGGCGATCTGGATATTGTCAGCTCCGGACAGGTGGGCGGCGCGGATTGGGAGCAGACACGGGTTCATCGCAACAACGTGGCGGTGACCCAGAATACGCCGCCTTCCGCTCCGGGCGGGCTTTCGGCCAGCGTGGCAGGTTCGAGCGTGACCTTCACCTGGACCGCGGCAAGCGATGCTCAAACCCCGGCCGGCGGGCTGACCTACAACCTGCGGGTGGGCAGCACGCCGGGCAGCGACAACATCGTGCCGGCGATGGCCAACCTGGCCAGCGGATATCGACGATTGCCTGCACATGGCAACGCCCAGAAGCGGCTGTCGTGGACGATCAATGGCATCAGCGGTCCGGTCTATTGGAGCGTGCAGGCCATCGACGGGGCCTATGCGGGCGGCGCATGGGCGCCGGAAGCCCACGTACCGTAATCGACAAGTATCGTGATTCGAGGGGTGAATTCGGGGGAAACCTGGCGACCTGAAAGGAGATGGGACTCATGAGGCGAGAATTTCTTCTGGTTTCGGCGCTGCTCGGCGCAACCATCCTGGCGAGCCACGCGCCCGCCGCAATCATTACCAACGGAAACCTGGTCGTGGTGCGCGTGAGCAGCACCAACGGAAATGCAGGTGCCACGTTCATGGAGGAGTACACGACATCTGGAACACTGGTTCAAAGCTTCGCAATGCCGACAGTCGACGGCACCGGCGGCAACCAGCGGTGCACGATCAGCGGCAACAACCAGGGCTTTCTGGCGCTGTCGACCGATGGCGCCTATATGACCCTGGCCTGTCATGACACTGGGGTGGGCAGCAACGTCACGCTGGCCGGCGACGATCGCGTGGTGGCCCGCATGGACATGAGCGGCGCGATCGACACGACCACGCGCTTCAACATGGGCACTGGATTCGCGGTGCGCAATGCCGTGATGGATGGCAGCAACATCTGGGTCTCAGGTGGCGTCAACAACAAGGCCGTGGTCCACACCACATTCGGCAGTACGAGTGCGTCGGTCATCACCGCCGGGCTGGTCAATGGCGCTCGCGTGCTTCGAATCTCTGATGGACAAATGTATCAATCACTCGATACCAATACCGGCTCACCCCAGGGAGTATTCACGGTGGGTTCGGGTCTGCCGACCTCGGCGGGTCAGTCTCTGTCGCTTTACGCCGGAACCAGCGTGAATGCCGAAATGGATATCTGGGACTTCTGGTTCGCAGACCCCGATACGCTTTATTTCACCGACGTCCGGGCCATTGCCTCCGGCGGCGGGCTGCAGAAGTGGACGCGAACCGCCGGGGTCTGGACCAAACAATACACAATCACCGGTGGCTTGGGCGCCGGATTGTTCGGTCTTGCCGGCGTGACCGACGGCAGCGGCACGCGGCTCTTTGCGACCTCAACCGACAACAAGCTGGTCAGCGTGCTCGACACAGGTGCCGCATCGGCTTTCACCACACTGGCCACCGGCAACGCTGGAAACTTGTTTCGAGGCGTGGTGCTCACGGTGCCCGAGCCGGGTTCGCTGTCGCTACTCGTGCTTGGCGGAATGCTACTCATTCGGCGGCGGTAGGCGGCACGGTAGTCGCCAATCAGCATGCAAATGACAAGCGGCTGGCCCGTGCGAATTTGCACCGGACCAGCCGCTTTCTTGTTATTGACTTATTTGATACTCAGCGATCAGTTGGTGACTGTGCAACAGGCGTGTTGCCGGGCGGCACAGACCGCTTGTTTGACGTTGCATGGATGACGACTCGCTGCAGCGCAGGAGTGGACCTGCTTGCATTGGGCGACGGCGGGCTTGCATGCGGGCTGCCCATGCTGCGAACCACACCCGGCTTGAGTTGCCGCAATCGAACCGCACGGTGGGTGCATCGCGCGACAGCACTTCGCATGTGCCCGACGGGGCATGCAGTTCGTACCAGCGGTTTCGCCGCATTCGGTCGACCGGTTACCGCAGTCCGCCCGGTGTGCGGTCCCGCATGGATTTCCGCGTGCGTGACGGCAGGATTCAGCGCACTGAGCCGAACACTGTTCGGTACACTGCTTGGCGCACTCCTTTGCGCACGCGTCGGCGCATTCCCGGGCACACCGTTCAATGCACTCATCGTCGCAAGTGGTTCCGCACGCCTTTCGCATCGACTCGCGGCACATCGACAGGCAGGCCTGCCGACAGGTCTTCTCGCAGGCGTCTTCGCAGGCCGTGTTGCATGCCGTGTCGCAGGCAGCCGCGCGGCTCATCGAGCAGCAAAGGCCGGCTTTGGGCGATGCTGCGCAGGTTTTACTTGCGGTACTCTCGGTGCAACAGACAGTGACACGGCACGCTTGACTCTTTGCGGAACAGTTCGCCGTGCCTTCGCATTTGACCGCCGCAGTACGAGCAGCCTTCGGGCAGGCTGCGTCATTACAGCAGGTCGTGGACTGGGCGGCATCGAGCTTCTGGCAACATGCCCCTGCGTGATCCGGCTTTGCGGCCGGAGTATGCTGGCAACAGTCGGACGCCTTCCCCTGGACGGCCGTTTCCTCGGTCAGCATCGACGCGGTCGCCGCCGCCCTTGCGGCTGATGACAGGCCGAGCATTGAGACGATCAGGCACGAAAGAAACACGCTGTATTTAGACATGATTCACTCCAATTCAGTTGAGCCGTGCGCACCGGCGTACGGCACGGACCATCCGCGCAGCAGCGGGCGCACATCAAGAAAATGAGAACGCTGAATCAGCCGGCGCGCAGTCCGGCTGTGGAGTGAATCAATTTAGCCAGACACAAAGCACGGCCTGACGCGTGGAACACGTCATGGGAATGGGCGGAAAATCTCGCAGCGCTCGATGCGGACGCTGGACGTTGGGCTGAACCGCGACGGGGGGTGCATCCTCCAGGACCTTTTCTTTTTCCAGGGAGGTGCGCTGGGTGACCGGTGTGGGCTGCGGCTGCGGCAGGCGGACGGGCCGCAGGGGGCAACAGCAGCACAGGAGGCACTGCAGTGCGCATTTGCTTGACGAGTGTGCCGGGCAGGCGTCGCCGGTCATTTCGACTGAATTGTCTGCATGAGCGACCGCGCATGATGAAGACGAGTCTTCGTCGTCGCAGGTTGACTCGTCGCTGCACGAAGTCGAAGTGCAGCACGACTCGGGTGATTCTTCGCGCGACTCCTCGGCCTCCTCAGTGCAGCGCCCGCCGCCGCAATCGAATTGCGATGCGTCAGGTTCATCATCACTGCAGCATCCCCCGGGACTGACAGCCCCTCGATCGCCGCAGCCGGCGTCGTCGCAAGTGCGCTCTGCGATCCGGCAGAATTCGGCAACACGATCTCCCGCGCCGCAGCATTCCTCCAGCCAGGCACGGCATTCATCAATTGAAGTGAACGGGCACTCGCCGGTCTCGGGTTTGACCGGTGCGGCAGGAATGAGCATGGCCAGTGACAGGAGAATGCGAAGAGCCATCGCCCGCATTGTAGGCACATCGGATCGGAATCGACAGGGGTTCTACGATGGAGTCAGTTCATTCGGCTTTTGCAACATGACGCAAATCGCGCATACGACGGAACACGGCTCTGAATCTGGCCGCGGTTTGCTTCATCCGATTGGCGGCTTGTTCGCGCCGTAATCCTTGAAGGATCTGCGTGATTTCACTCACCCGGCGCCGGCGAAGGTGGAACCGCCGAGGCGTTTCTTCGTTTCGCGCAACTCACGGGACCACCGCCTGTACGAAGCCCGAAATGTCGCGGCCATTCGCCTGCTGATCCGCGTTGAAGTCGGCGCGGCAGAGGGTTGGCCCGGGGCCGCCCGCACCGTTCAACATGACGTTCACGAAGCCCGGTACGTCGGCCGCGTTCACGACTTGATCGCCGTTGAAATCGCCGACGGGGCCGGGGCAGCCGGTGTTGGCCAGCACCACCGAAATCGGCAGGGCGAGGTTGCCCCCAGTGATGACCTGCGCTGTGACGCTTCCGATTGCGGCGGGCAATTGGGCGATCGCCGGCGTGGTGAACAAGTCAGCGTCATTGGCAAATGCATGGTTCACGTCGAAAGTCGGGGCCTGGAAACCAACGGCGTAGATGGCGCCGTTGAGACCCTCGGCAAGCGCAGTAACCTGGCGCATGTCCGAGACGGTGTAGCCATTTGTATTATCAAGCGTGACGCCGGTCGCCTCGTTCCCGCTTCGAACGATGGTGAACCGGTATACCTTGGCCTGTGACGAACTGGTTCCGGACAGTCCTGCGGCGATATACAGCTTCTGATTGTCGGACGTGACCAGCATCGCCGACGGCGCAGCCAGGGTTGATGGGAGCAGGATGCGCCGTTCAAAAGCGTCCGACGCGCGATATAGCAGCAGCCAGTTGTTGTCATTGTTGAGCGTGGACATTGCGCTGAGTGCGAACAGATTGCCCAGCCCGTCGGTTTCGATCTCGCGCTGGTGCTGGACGTTGACGGAGGCGAGCATGGGCGGCTCGGTGTTGGATGCGCCGGGCGCGTAAGGATTCTGGCCATAGAGGCGCTCCACGTTGTATGCCCCGGGGGTCGGAAGGAGTTTGATGCGAGCCGAGGCGTGGTAGATCTGCGCCGGGTTGGCGGCATCGACAACGTGCACGGGCGTCACATAGACAACGCTCGGATCGGTGCGGTCAAATGCCGCGTCGAGCAACGGCACGTCGCCGGTGGTCCAGAATCCGACGTGCACCTGCGATGGGGGATTTGCACACGGCTTGTCGCCGCGCGGCGCGACGACGGCGCCATCGGAAAGGCGCATCAGCCCGAAGCCGCCATGCAACTGAAACAGGGCGCCGCTCGCGTTTCTGGCGAGGCGTCCATGACCCAGCGCTTCGGCGATCTGCAACGCGCCGGGCGGCAGTGCGCCATCGCCGCTACTTGCAGACCCGGGATCAAGACCAAAGAGGAGCGCGGGGAAGCGGTCCGGCTCGCCAGACGGCAGTTGGGTTTGAAGTTGAGCGCTCTTGCCGGCGACCAGCAGCGTGTGCGAAGGCAGCGTCGCCGGGACGTTGGCGATCGGCAGGGCCGCCGGGCTGCTGGATATCGTTTGGCACAAGTTGGCGTTGACGTTCTGAAGTTGAGAATCCCACAGGAGCAGGTCACTGAGATCGACGTATTTGTCGCCGCTCATGAGGTCGGCGCAGTAATTCGTGCCGCCGCTGATCTTGCCCTGTTCGGCCAGCAGATAGAGGAAGTCAACGCCGGAGACGGTCCAGTCGTATGAGGGGTCGCCGCCGATGTCGCCGCAGGTGGGAGAGCCACAGACCAGCGGGTCGAAGTCGTCGATGGTGATGTGGGCGTTGTTGCCGGTGAGCTGAAGTTCGATGAAGGTGCCGCGGCGAAGATCGAGGTTGCCGCGGGGGAATTTGCCGGCGAACGTGGCCCAGCTGACGCCGGTCACGGTTCCCGAACCCGAGGTGGGCGGGCTGATCGTCGCCAGCAGGGGGCCGAGGTTCTGTCCGACTTCGGGGCTGTCGCTCAAGTAGACCCGCAGGCGGGAACTGGAAGGCGTCAGGCCGCGCCAATCGTAGATGAACGAGACTTCTATTTCGTCTTCACCGGCTCGGGCGAACGAGCCCTTGATCGCCACCATGGATACGCTGGGGTGTCCATCCACCTGGGTATCCATGCTCAGGCCCTTGCGGCCGTTCCAGGTCACGCGTCCAACTGATCCCAGCGGAGTGGTGAGTGAATCGGGGTCCAGGGATGGATCGTCCTGCACGCGGGTGCGCAGGCGAATGTCGGTTTCGTTGAACGGGGCTGCGGTTTCGTCTTCAAAGTTAATGACCTTGAGAGAGAAGCCCAGCAGGGGGACATCAACGATCCTGCGCCCGCCGCCGAAATCGGTTGGATCGGTCGGGCTGGCGGTCAGCGTTTGATCGAATTCATCGACAATTGTCATGTAGTACAGCCGCTGCAGCCCGATGTTGAGCACGGCGTTCGGGTGTAGCACAACCTTGCGCACGTAGACTGTGTCACGCGTTGGAATGGGGGGATACGGCGGCTGCGGATTGGCATTGAAGTCGAAGTTCTTTCGATTGGTCAGGGTTACGCGACCGCCCGGCATGATCTCCAACTTGTTGAGCGTCCATGTATCGTTGTATCCGGCGCTGGCGCCGAGTTGTATCGCACAGGGCGCCGGGAAGCCCGAACACGGCAGGGCGGAGTCATAGTCGTACGCCCTCAACTCCAGCAGCTCGCCCTGACCGTCGGCGGTGGCCTGGGTGATGATGACGTCAATGGTGTTGTTCTGCACCACCGGGTTGGGCACAAACGGGTCGGGATTGGGATCGATGTCGAGGTAGCGGTCGCCGTAGGAAACGATGTGATTACAGCAGATGGTGGAGTCATTCTCGACGAAGAATTCGCCGCCGAAGCCAGCCGTCGAAGCGGTGGCAGGCACGGTTTGCGGCAGGGAGATGTCGTTGTGCACGATGAACGTACCGTCGCCAATGTCGCCCTGATTGACGACAACGTTGGTGTTTTGAACCCGGCCGCCGCTGGCGATCAGTTTGCCGTTGACCGTGACGGTGCCAGCGTTGAGGGTGGCCGGGCAGGAACACGCCGATGAACCGGAGGCGCCGCTGAGGTCGATGGTGGCGCCGTTGACGAGGCGAAGTTCCTGTCCGGGGTCGATGGTGATGTTGCCGGTGCCGCGTATGTCAGCGTAGGAAACCGTGGGCAAATCGCCGTCGAAAGCGCCGTAGCCTTTGATGGCCAGGGTTGCTCCGGAGCCGAGGGTCAGGCTTCCATCGCCATAAAGAGTGCTGGAGCGCATGTCGAGCGTACCGCTGTTCCATGTCCAGTTTCCGGCAAGGTGCAGTTGACATTGACTTAGCAAGTCTGTTGGCGATACATCTGGATTGACCGACACCGATCCACCCGAGACGGTTAGATGAGCCAGTGACGCGTTGATCGCCCGACCATCCGTGCTGGAAGGATTCCCAAGGAGTACACATGTGCGCAGTTGGCGGGTTTTGCCAGGTTGAATTTTGAGCGGCGCGGCGTTCGCGATGGTCAAACCGTACAACAAGGACTGGCTATCGTCATCCTCGAATGGATTTCCAAAGAAGGACTGCCCGCCACAATCGAATGTGACGGTAGATGATCCGGCCCCACGCAGAGCGACTCGCTTGTTAAATGTATTTGGAGCGATATTGGCAGTGCCGGTGTACGGCGTGGCACTTCCAGCAATTCGGATTGTCGAGTTTTCGGCTACGACGTCAAACGCCCCTTGTAACGTTAGCTTTGGGCTGCTGGAAGTGCCTGGATTTCCGTCGTTTCCGGTCTGGGCCATGTAGATAGGTGGCAGGTTGGGCGCTGTGCCGAGATCGTTATATTCCTGAGAATTGGTAAACAAGTCGCCATCTGAATCCCCGCCGGCCGAAGCGCCGGAGGTCGAGTTGAAATAGCGCAGTTCCCAGGCGTCGGGCAGGCCGTCGGCAATCGTTTCGGTGTCGATGTATTCGTCGGCGCCGATGTCGGCACCGCTGCCCGCCGGCCGTGCCTCGCCGTCAATGTCCACGGGAGCCGCGTATGCACTGGCGCCCGCGTTAATACAGGGCGAGTTGGAGCGCAGACGGCCGTCGGGAGTGAGCCGGGGGTCGATGTCGAGATTGTTGGTCCAACCAGGGCCGGGCGCGCCGGACGCGGACACGTCATTCAGGCCGCGCGAGACCACGCAATTGGAGAGGGTGGCGGTGGGTGCGATATACAGTTGTGTATTGCGCCCGCTTGCGGTATTCGCCCAGAAAATGCTGTTGACCACAATCGAGTTCGGCTCCGCGGACGCGAAGAGAGCGCCGGCCAGACCGCCTGGATAGTAGGAGGCGGTATTTCCAAAAAACGTACAGTGTCGAACCGTGAGCGGTCCCGGTTCTCTGACAAAGATGCCACCACCGTGGCCTCCTTCGTTATGCAGAAATACAGAATTCTCCACCACAAGGGAGCCATTTCCCCACTTGTATACTGCTCCTCCGGCGCCACCCGGGAGGTCGCCTGCCCCAGGGAGCGAACTGTTCGAAACAAACGTACACTTTGATATCAGGGTTGGCCCGCCCAATAGAAACAGGCCTGCGCCGGAGTAGCCCGTGCCGTTATTGCGTACCACGCACCGCGTCAGGGTAAGCGAACCGATGCTATGGATGCCGCCGCCCCCGTAAAAATTGCTGCCGCAACAGCCCGTCGTTCGATTGTCTCTGAGAATGCAATTGTCTACAAATAACTGGCCGGCGTTGTGGATGCCCGCGCCATCGCGTGCGGCTTGATTGCCGCTCACTTCACAGGACTCCAAGGTGAGATTGCCGAGGTTTCGAATTCCCCCGCCGCCGCCTTCCTCGTCTTCAATGTTTCCGGTAATTGTGCAATTCCGCAGCGCGGCGCTTCCATGACACAGAAGTCCCGAACCTCCTTCGGGGTCGGCGATCTGATCCCGGCCATCCCTAATAGTTACGCCGTCCAGGATGACGCCACTTACGTCCGGTTTAACCCTGACGACATGAGGCAAGTTTCCCGAACCGCTGAAAACCACAGGGTTCAATCCAATGTTGCGCTGCGAAAGGGAGGATTCAGTACCGGCAAACCCACCATAGATCGTCGTGCCTGTGGGCGGCTGGAAGTTAACCAGGGAAAGCGGGACCAGGCCGGACGGGGACGGCACATAAGTCCCCGACGCGACCCACACCTCCTCGCAGTTGAACGAACCGGATAGCGCCGTCATGAGCGAAGGGAACGCGTTTGCCCAGTTCGATCCATCATTGACGCCGGTGGCGTTTGATTTCACGTAGACGCGGGTCATCTCAAATGCGCCAATGTCCACGATTGGGCCGAATACGCGGGGCCGGCCCCGATGATCCCAGGGCATGATCTCAGCGGTATTGTCGTCGCCGTCCACATCGAATGGATCGTTGGGCAGCCCGCTGCTGGTGCCGGCGTTGATGCAAGGCGATTCCGCCGTCAGTCTCAAGTCGTCGTCCAGGTTTCCGGCGACGTTGTCCGGCCCATCGGCATCGGCGAAGCGGGGATCGACATCCACGTTGCTGGTGCCGGTAAACCCGCCCGGCACGTTGCAGAAGGTGACAGCTATCGTGCCCGAGTTGGATATCTGATTGGCGCCGCTGTTGTTGCGCAACAGGCAGTTGGTAAGAGTGGCAGTGCCGCCGCTGATCCGGACGGCGGCTCCGCCGCCGCCGCCATTATTGGCGACATTATTGACAAAAGTACAATTCAACGCTGTCAGCGTGCCCGATGAGATTATCGCCCCGCCGTTGTTGGTCGAGGCGTTGTTGTTGTTAAAGATACAATTGTAAGCGTTTACGGTGGCTGCCGCGCTAGCGATCGCCAGCCCTCCGCCTCCGGTGGACGTGGTGTTTTGGGCAATGAAGCAGTTGATCAGAGTCAACGAGCCGCCGCCGAGCCGGATGCCGCCGCCGTTGAAATTGTTGCCGCTGTTGCTGTTGGAGCGCACCACGCACTCCACCAGCGACGCCCCGGCCCCGGTACTATAGACCCCGCCGCCGCCGTTGGTGCAGGTGTTGTTGGCGAAGGTGCAGTTGCGGATGGTCGGCGCGCCCGAAAGCAGCAGACCGCCGCCGCGATCGTCGGGACTCGCCCCGTCGGCCCGGCCATCCACAATGGTGAAGCCGTCCAGTCGAGCGGTCGCGTTGATCGTGGCGGCTGCCTCGACAACGTGGTAGCTGTTGTCCGCGGACGCGGGAACCAAGCCGATGTCCCCGCTCAGCACGCACACGTTGGTGGCGGGCTTGCGCAGACCAAGCCGGTTTTCAGTTCCCGCGAAACCGCCGAACACCGACAGGTAGTTCTGTAGCTGGAAACTGGTTGTGCGGGCGCTGGCCGCCGGCTTGTACGTTCCGGCCGCGACCCACACCTGACCCGCGGCGCCGGCATTGAGCGCCGATTGCAGATCGGTATATGCGTTCGTCCAACTCGTGCCGTCATTCGTGCCGGTCGCGCTCTGTCTGACGAACTGGCGGCGGACCACCTGTATGCCGTTGCATCGGCCGGCGCCGGTCGTGCTGGCGACCTGGATGCTGACCGTGCCCGATAGCACCAGTCTTTCGAGCACCGCATGGGTGACGTTCTCGACAAATGAATTGACCGGCACCGCGCCGCTGACCGAAATCACCGGAAGTTGCACCGGGAACCGAACGCTCGTAACCGTCGTCGCGCTGTCGGGGGCGGCAGCATAGACGAAGAACTGATAGTTGCCGGCGGCGAGGTTGTTGAAGGTGTAGGTGATCGTGTTCCCGACTCCGATGTCGTGGGCATCGTCCAGCAGCAGCGCGAAATTGCCCGAGGTGTTGGGGTTGTTAAATCCGTAGCTATGGCCGGTCGAGGAACTGCGGGTAAATGTGACGCCGGTGGCCGCGCCGTTCAGTCCCACAAGCGAAAAAGCGCCTGCCTGATTGCCGATGATGTTGTTCCATGTGCCGGGCTGTTGGGCGGCGGCTCCAAATGTCGTTGCAGGCGCGCCAGTGCCGGGAGCCCCACTGGAAGACCCAATGTCGATGTTGAAGGATTGGCCATTAGCGACTGCGCCGGTCAGCAGAATTGCGGTCGCTGTGGCCGCGACCCTCATTGCCATTGTCATTTTCTCGCTCCGTTCTCAATTCAACCCTTAACAGGAATCTCATTCCACCACTTCCTGCTGCGTCGACACGAGGGCGCCGACCATGTCCTGAAACGGCGCCACGTGATAATCCTGCGTAATGTGCAGTCCCTTGCGGACGCGCGTGAACGCGGCGTGACCATCCATGAACGCGAGGTTGTGTTCGGGGGTGCTGGTGTGCCAGCGCGCCCGGTTGATCGCGTCGTTGCGGTCCCAGTCGTATCCCCAACCGAAATCGCCCGCCAGGACCAGCTTGCTTTCCGGGCCGACGCGCGATCGCGTGAGGCCGGGCAGTCGTTGGCTCAGCTCGGTCAACTGGGGCTCACACGGATCATTCGGGGCGACCTGCAATCCCGGCTGGGTCAACATGGGATTCATCACGTAGCTGGTGCCGCACCATCGAAAGTGATGATCCTTGGCAGGGCCGCCGCCGCGATCAGACGGACATCGAAATACCGATGCGGCCTCGGGGAGAATCGGCTCCAACGCGAGTGATGCATTGAGCGGCTTGGGCCCCTGGAATACCACGATCGATCCCTGTCCGCCGCCGTAGTTGATGGACGCGTTGACAGTCTGGAGGAATCTGCCTTCGTATTCGTCGAGGTAGATGTGCCAGCCGGCGGCAACCTCGCGCAGATTTGCCTGGCACTGGGTGCGCTGTCCGGAGCGCCGCGCCGCGCTGAGCGAAGGAACGAGGATTCCGATCAGCAGCACGATGACGGAGATGACGACGAGGAGTTCCAGCAGCGTGAAGGCGCAGCGTGACCGGTAGCCTGTCGATTTCGAGCATCGGGGTGTCATGGTGCTTTACCCTCGATGCCGGTGGGTTGTGTGGTCGCGTGGACCTGGCGAAGCCGGAGTTGAGTCAGCCGTTCCGCGGCGCGGGCCTTCAGGAACTCATCTCCCTGAGAGAACGTGGCTTCGCGGTACGCTGCCATGGCCTTCTCTATTTCGCGATCCTTGAGTCGTCGCTCGCCGATGGAAAAGTGCATCAAGACGGCCGCGCTGGCGGGGATCTCGGTCATGAACCGTTCTTCCGAGATGGATGGGTCCAGCAGAAACCGCATCGCGATCGCCTCGGGCGTGCCCTGGGCGGATTCGTAGACGCGCTTGGCCGATACGAGCATTCCGCCGTGCCATTCATTCAGGAACCAGCCCAACCCGGCACGGCGAAGTTGTGCACGGGCCGAATTCGCCAACTGCTCCTGCTCGCGGGCGGTCGCATCGGCCCGCCGCCAGGCATCGTCGCGTTCATCGCGCTGAGCGGTGATCGCTCTGTTGGCCAATCCGAGATACACAATGATGCTGGCAATCGAGCATACGACGACCGCGGCGGCCATTGTCGCGGCCCGATTCCGCTTGGCGTACTTTCGCGCCAAATACCAGAAACTGTCGCGCTTGGCGTAGATGGGTTCGCCATTGAGATAACGCCGAACGTCCGCGCCCAGTTCACCGACGCTCTGGTAGCGCCGGGCGACGTCCTTCTGAAGCGATCGCAGGATGATCGTCTGAATCTCGTCGTCGATCGGGCAGCCCGTTTGTCGCCGCATGCGCCGCCGGGCGACGCTCGCGATGCCTGACTCGTGCGTCCACTGCCGGCTCGGCGGCGTGGGCTCGGTTCCCTGAATGTGCCTCAGCGCTTCGACGATGTTCTTCGAGATCGGGTAGGGATAATGCCCGGTGAGGAGTTCATACAGGATCACGCCGAGCGAATAGACATCCGTCCGTGCATCGACCCAGTCCGGGCGGCCGGACGCCTGCTCGGGCGACATGTAGGGAAGGGTGCCGAAGAGTCCTTCGCCGGTGGTGACGCCCGGTTCGGGCGACGTCAGCGACTTGGCCAGGCCAAAGTCGAGTATTCGGGGGCTTCCCTCGGCGTCGATCAGGATGTTCGACGGCTTGAGGTCGCGGTGAATGATCCCGTGCTGGTGGGCGTTTTGCACTGCGTCGCACACCGTGGCGAACAGCCGCAGCGCCGCGGTCATGGACATTCGATTTTCCTTGACATGGTGATGCAGCGGCAGGCCCCGGATGAAGTCCATGACGTAGTAAGGCTGGCCGTCGGACAACACGCCGGAATCGAAGATTGCGATGATGTTGGGGTGCTGCAGTTGTGCGACGAGTTCGATCTCGCGTTCAAACCGGCGTCGTGTGGAGGCCGATGCGTAGGGCCCGTCCAGCAGCACTTTGATAGCGACGTTGCGCTTGGTCGATTTCTGAATGGCCTGATAGACGACGCCCTGGCCGCCGCGGCTCAATTCGCAGATCAGTTCATATCCGTCGGGAAGGCTTAAAGATGCGGGCGTCTTTGAATGTCCGGCGCCAGGAGTGCCGGTCGTCCGGGTTCGAGTTGCCTGAATGAGTTTGTCAGGCCCGGGCGCGGGTTGCTGCCGGGGGTTCAGCGCGAGATCGCGGAGTTCGGCGTGCAGCGTGTCGTCGCGGGCGATCAGATCATCACGCCGCTGCCGGCAGGTCGGACAGCCGGCGATGTGCTGCTCCAACCGGTTCGACTCGACGTGGCCGAGTTCGCCGGTCAGCAGCTCGATAAGCGTTGCGTCCGATGGGCAGCGGACCGGGGCCTCGCGTGTTGCCTCTGTCTGGCTCATCGAAGTCACACCTACCCATCCGCGGCGAATCAGGTTGTTCGCACAGACCGGTCCTGCGAGATCGCGGCCGCCCCTCAATCAGTGGGCCGCGCCTTGAGTCACGCATCCAATCCAGACCAACAGTTGCGACGTAGTTTCGGATGATCGATGCCGCATTATATCGTGCCGCTCACCGATTCAAAAGACAATCCGACCACCGAATCGTCGCGTCCGGCATGAATACACGTGCGCTTGGCTGATCTTTCGTGCAGGGGCAAAATAATGTTGTCATTTCGACGCACGGCCGGTGGGGCGATGGCTGGCGGGCCGGGTTCGCAGTCCAGAAAGGAAAGATGGCCCCGGTCGCTTCTTGAGCGGGCCGGGGCCATTGCGACTCATTCAATGATGGGTAGCTGCCTCACGCGCGACGGCGTCTGCGTCGGGCGTTGACATCGCCCAGGCCCAACAACCCCGCCATGGTGACCAGACCCGCGATGGAACACTGACTGCCGCAAACGCAGGGATCAACCGTTCCACCGCCACCGCCACCACCACCTCCGCCGCCATTGATAGGCGAAGCAGATATATTCAGCGTGTATGCGCTCCCCTGTCCTTCGTACGGGTTAATGGCGATCATCCAATCGCCAGCGGCTAATTGCCGCGCCGGGATGGACTCATTGGAGGTGTCCGCGGCGTCGGATCGCGCCACCGCCTGGGACTGCGCGGGATCGAAGAGATACAGATCTAGATCGCCCTGCGGCCCACTGATGCTCAGCGCGACCGTTGAGGCCTGCGTCAATCGCAGCACGAACCAGTCCTGATCCACGCACTGCAAAGAATGCTGGCCGGGTTGGATGAGCTTGGCCTGCGCGTCAGTGTCGTTTTCCTCGAAGGCGTCATCCTGGCTGCCGCCGTTGCCGCCGCCACCACCGCCGTTGCCACCACCGCCACCGCCATTGACCGGCGAGGCCGTGATGGTCAGCGAGTAGGCGCTGCCTTGACCCTGGTACGGATTGACGGCGATCAGCCAATCGCCCGCGGCCAGTTGCCGTGCCGGGATGGATTCATTGGAGGTGTTTTCGGCGTCGGATCGCGCCAATGCCTGGGATTGCGCGGGATCGAAGAGATACAGATCAAGATCACCCTGCGGCCCGCTGATGCTCAGCGCAACCGTTGAGGCCTGCGTCAATCGCAGCACGAACCAGTCCTCGTCCAAGCCTTGAAGGGAATGCTGTCCGGGCTGGATGGGCTTGGCCTGCGCGTCCGTGTCGTTTTCCTCGAACGAGTCATCCGGGCTGCCGCCGCCACCACCACCGCCTCCTCCGCCGCCACCGCCCCCGCCGTTGTCCGGACTGTCAAACAGGCAAGTCTGGTCTTGAATCCGCTGTTGGATCAGGCTGACGCTGCGGGGATGAAACACCAACTGCTTTCCGCTGGGCGTTTGGTGGCAGTAACTCATGATAGTTCCGACCTGGTTCTGTTGCGGGCAGCCGCACTCTTGAGAATAGCAGCAGTCCACCGGAGGCTGATAGCAATGGGTGTGCGGTGATCCGAAGTTATGGCCCAGTTCGTGCGTGAAGCAGTCGATGTCCCAGGAGTAGCCACTTGCTGCGAGGTCCAGTTCCAGGTTCACAACGGCGTAACCGTATTGTGAACTGCACACGCCATCGAGCCAGGCGACGCCGCCGAAATCGCCGCGATGGGCCAGCAACTGGGCGAGGTCGCGCGGCTTCTGGGTTCGATTCGATCGGCAGTACTGCGTGTATGCGTTCAACTGCTGCGACGAACCAGCGCCTTCAAACGGATCCTGACTTGTCCAAACAAAGATGTGGCGGATGTTCAGAGTGAGGCCAATGTCTCGTTCGTAGATCGCGCTCGAGGCCGCAACCAGATTGGCGACATATTGCCCCACGTTGTCTGTATTGCTGTTGAAAGACGCCGAGTAGAGGGCATGATTGACGTCAATCATCAGCTCTGCGACGGGCGCGGCGCCCGCGATGTGCGCCACCGGCGGATCGGCGGGGAGCGCCGCTTCCAGCGCCACCATGCGCTGCACCTCGGCAGCGTAGTTCGGGGTCTCTTCGATCCGACACACCGGCGTCGTCCGCTGCGACACCGCTTGGGCCGCGTCGACCATTCGGTGGGACAGAATACCTGCATTGCGGCTTGATACCACGTGTTTGGTTCCGTGGCTCGATCGCAACTGCATGAACATCTCGCCGTTTGCAGAGACGGACAGCGTGACATCGGCCGACTCGTCGCTTCGACTGGCGCCGCGAAAGAGTTTCATGGACGGCAGCGCGACCGGTGTCTCGGTCACGCCATCCGTCGCGATGATGCGCGCTGACGGGGCGAAGACTTCGAACGGCCGGACAATGAAGTCCTCGACCGCCTCCTCGCTCAGCGGAATACCGCGCAACTCGACTTCGCCGTCAGCTGCGAACAGTTGATTAACGGCTTCGGCTGACACCTGGATGGGCGATCCGTTTGATGCAACGGCACTGTGCGGCATGGCTGAGATATGCAGCAGGTTTTCGACGACCCGGCGTTCGTCGGCTTCGACCGCCATAGGCCGGCAAGTCAGCAGCAACAGTGCAACCACGGTGCAAGCCGAGTGTCGGAATGACATTGACTGCTCGATTCGAGACTTCAGTTCAGGGTTCATGGCTTCACGCTCCGGTTCGTCGTTGGGCAGCCCGCTTCGGCGGGTCGCTTGTCTCGAACCAGGTACGCGCGGGCGGGGCGGGTCTTTCGCGGAAAATTCAAATGGACCGTGCGATGTCACAAAGGGTCGGAATTTTGTCTCGAACACGCGAAAGAACGGGGCGGCGGGGCCGTATTGCCGTGAAATTGGAAGTGTCGCATACAGCGGCGCCATCGGGCCAGGCACGAGGAGTCCGGGACTTGTCCGTGTAATGCCAGGCACCTATTCCCGGTTGGGGGCCCGGTTTGGAAGTCATGAATGGAAGGGCGGAATCTGTTTGTCTACGAGTGGCTATTCTCTGGAGAAGCGGAATCTAGTCTTCGCAGTCCTGCCCCAGAATCGCTTCCATGTGCTTGCGAATCTTGTTGGTCAGGCGCCACCGGATGAGGTAGACCTGATTGGCAGTCATCTTGAAGTCGGCGCATACCTGCTCGACCGATCGCTCCTCGATCACCAGCGCGTAAAATGCTTGAAAGGACGACTCCTCCACCTCGGCCTTCACGCGGTCCATGCAGTGTCGCAGATGTTCCTGCCGCCAGATGCGATCAAACATGTCCTCGGGCGCATCCTCGCGGGTGTCCTGTCGATTGAAGGCGTGTGTGTCGGCCTGTGCATCGTGTCGATCGCGAAGGAGAGTGCGCACGCGGTTGTTGACCATCGTCTTCAGCCAGCCTCGAAATCGTCCCCTGGACGGGTCGTATTCGAATGACGCGATGTGTCGCATGGTCGCCTCTAGGCAGGCCTGAACCACGTCTTCGGCGTCCGCATGCTTGAGCCCGCACGCCAACGCGAATCGAAGCAGCATGGGGCGGTAGATCTCATCGAACTCACGCCACGCGGCGGTGTCCTGGGGCGCACGAACGCGCATCAGCAGGCTGGCGTGGGTCGTGTCCATGTAACTGTCTCCGTTACTGCTCCAAGCCATTGTGAGCTGAATCGAGCGTGCGTCCCCAGCCACTGGAATGGGTCTCGATTCTCAGAGCATCCGGCGTTGCTCTGCAAATTGGCGTTAGTTCACAATCGCTGATGATAACAGCCCGGCGACCGTTCTGGACACAGGGTAGGGGCCAGACTGGCGTTCAAGTTGGATTGAGACTGGCGGACGCTTTGCGGGAACAGGACACGGGCACGCGTGACTCTCATTGCCGAGTCACGCGTGCCCGCGGTGCTATCAGGATCAAATTGGTGATGGCGGCGAATTCGCCGTTCGCGAATCAGCGGCGTCGGCGTGAGACGCACGCGACGGTCAGACCACTCAACAGCAGGAATGCTGATGCTGGTTCGGGGACAACCGTGATCTGCAGTGCGTTGAGGTAGCCATCGCCGCCGTTGGCGCCAATAAAGCTGACATACAAGATGTTGCCGGCCTGGGGCGTCAGGTTGTCGAGCGTGGCGACGGTGTCGCGATGGTGCAGCCACGGCGAGAGCGGATCCATGACGTTCAGGGTCGTGGAGGCCACCAATGAACTGTAGGTGTTGTCGGAATAGACCGAGTACCGCGTGGTCGCATCGTTGCTGAATTTGTGCGAGCCGTAGAACGTGAGGTTGTACTGCTTTGTCGGGTCGAGGCCCTGAATCTCGAAGCGAGAGGTGACGTAGAAATCGTACGGACCGGCAAGGGATCCGCCCAGAAGACCGAGCGCCGCGGTGTCGACGTCGGTGTTAAACACATTGACCGAAGACGGGCCGTCGTCGGTCGGGCCGGCCGGGCCGTTGTAGCTGTCGGTGCCGGTCGGGCTGGAAAAGCCAAAATCGATGTCCGTCGTATTGCCGGCAATGTCCATGAGATCGGGGTAGAACGCCCCGCTCCAGACGCTGGTCCAGCGATTTCCGTTGTTGTCTGGATTGGCGACGCTCAGGGTCCAATGAACTTTACCCCGGGCATCTTCAAGCTCACTTACGAAGGCCTGCGGCCCGGCAATCGCGTGCACACGGCGCGGGCCAATCAGTTGATGCTCTATTTTGTGATTTACAGTCCATTCCAGATGGCCCCGGAGTACACCGCGGAGATTCATCGCGATGGTGACGACGCGGAATACAAGGAGAGACCCTATTAGGCGCCAGACTCATTCGATTCTTTCGCCGGTCTGCGTGGTCGGCAACGTCGCGCCCTCCATGGCCTTCCACGAATCGCGCTTTGCAAGATGACCCTTGTCGGGATCGGCCTTGTCCCAATCTTCATAGAGCCGGACGAGTAGCGTGACACACGCGCTGGCGGCTTCTTTCTGTTTCGCCCCTGCGGCGCCGAGACTCTGGTGTGCGGCAATGAGCGTGTCCTCCGCTTCGGCAAGGCGTTTGCATTCGAGCAGGGCGCGGCCGTGTTGCATGCGTGCAAGGGCGATGTCTGCGGGCTTGGCGTTTTCGCTGAGCGCGAGAGCGGTGACCGCTTCGCGGCGGAGTGCCTCGGCCTCTTTCCAGCGGGTCTCGGCTTCGAACAGGCCGGCCAGGCCGTCGATCGACGCGTGCGTCAGCGTATGGGATGCGCCGAGCACCTGCTTGCGCTTTTCGCAGGCTTCCCGAAGGAACGGTTCGGCTTCGGCGTGTTTACCGGCCGCAAACAGGAGTTCGCCGAGATTCGCGACGCTGTTGATGGTTCGCGGATGCAGCTCGCCGAGTATGCGGCGGCGTTTTTCCAGCGTTTCACGGTGGATGGACTCCGCCTCATCGAGGCGATTCTGCCGCCACAGCAGACCGCCCAGGAAATTCTGCGAGATCAACGTGTTTGGGTGATCCGGGCCAAGCGCGCGGCGGCCTCGTTCCAGCGCCTCTCTGAAATACGTTTCTGCCTCGCCCAGCTTGCCAGCATCCTGCAACACCGCGCCCAAGTTGTTTATTGAAATGATGGTGTTTTGATCGTCCGGGCCCAGCACGCGGCGGCGACGCTCCAACACGTCACGCCAGCAGGCCTCGGCTTCGGCATGGTGTTTGTTCAGGCGCAGGATGCCGCCGCAGGTCGATTGCGTGGTGAGCGTGATCGGATGATCCGGCCCCAGCGCCGCCCTGCATTTGGCCAGCGTTTCATTCAGCAGCGCTTCCGCGCCCGGCAGGTCGCCCTGAAGGCGCATCAAGTAGCCCAGCTCATACATGGAATTGAGTGTGTCCGCATCGGATTCGCCGAGAACACGCGTGCGCGAGGCCAGCGCTTTTTCCTGCAACGGGCGGGCGTCGGAGTAGCGCCCGATCGTTCGATACAGCGTGGCGAGGGTCTGGTTGAGCGAAGCTTCGACGATGGGTTGTGCTGAGAACTCCCGGGCGATCGAATCGACCGACGGCTTCAGAATCGTCGTGTCAATGAGTCCGGCGGCCAGATCGGTCGGGTTGAGCTGCCGAAGATGCTCCTCGAACTCCGCGATATGGGCTTCCCGGGATTCGGGTGAAAGTTTGCTCTTGTCGATACCGCTCTTGAACTGGGTGCGCATGTCCGCGAGCAGATTGTCGCCAGCGCTGGTGGTATCGATCTGCTCCAGCATCCGGGCCTGAAACGCGGCGATTCGACGGGCGTCATTTTCCGCTGATCGGGCGGCCATTGCCTCGCGCCGGGCGACACTCGCCTGCCAAAGCGTGGTGATCGCACCGACGATCAGCGCCGACGAGACCACGGCCGCGCCGAGCACCAGGGCGCGGTTGCGGCGGACGAACTTGCGCATTCGATACGCAGTGCTGGGCGGGGCAGCCGTCACCGCCTCGCCGGCGAGATGACGATGAATGTCCGCGGCCAGTTCGCCTGCGGCTTGATATCGTCTCGACGGGTCTTTTTCGAGCGACTTGCCGACGATCCAGTCCAGGTCGCCCCGCAGAGAATCCGAGAGCTGCTGACGGCTTGTGCCACGCGCGTCGGCGATAGCGGTACCGGGGTTGGTGTCGTGGCGCACGCGTGTGCTCGGGGTGATCGGATCGACTTCGCGGATGAATCGCTGAATGTCGGCCTGTGACGCAGATCGAAGGTCCTTGCTGCTGAAGGGCGTGCATCCCGTCAGAAGTTCGTACAGCAGCACGCCGAGCGAATACACATCGGTGCGTGTATCGATGTCCCGGCGTCCTTCGGCCTGCTCGGGGCTCATGTATTCGGGCGTGCCAACGAGCCGCATGTCCTCCGTTTGCAGCGTCACCTCCGTGAGCTTGCCACCCATGGACTTGGCAATTCCAAAGTCGATGACCCTGGCCAGCGGAAGATCATTCTGTGTCGCAACCAATACGTTGGAGGGCTTGATGTCCCGGTGGATCAGCGCTTTCTGGTGCGCGTGTTGAATGGCATGGCAGACCTGAATGAACAGTTCGAGTCGCGCTTGAATCGAGAGCCGGCGGGCATCGCAGTAATCGGTGATGCGCTCGCCTGCGCAAAGTTCCATGACGAAATAGGGCCGACCGGTCGGCGTCGCGCCGGCGTCGAGGACCTTCGCGATGTTCGGGTGATCCAGCAAGGCCAGTGCCTGGCGCTCCTGCTGGAAACGGGCCACGACCTCGCGGGTGTCCATGCCGAGTTTGATGATCTTGAGTGCGACGCGGCGTCGAACCGGATGTTCCTGCTCGGCTTCGTACACGCTGCCCATGCCACCTTCGCCGATGCGGCGAATCAACCGGTAGCGGCCGACGGCTTGCGAGTCATTTGTCGTCGTTGGCGGAGTTGCTTCGAATTCGCCCCGGTCATCCTGGGCATCGCCCGCGGCAATCAGCCGGTAGCCCAGACCCAGATTGGAATCCCCCAGGTCATCGTCTTCTCCATCGTGGTGGGCCAGTAGCGAGCTTACTTCCGCCAGGAGTTCGTCATCGCCCGCACAGGCTCTTGTGACCATGTCGGTGCGCGCCTCGCCTGACAATTCGCACGCTGCCTGGTAGATCTCGCGGACGCGTTGGTAGCGTTGAGGTGTCATTCGCCGCGCAGCTCTCGCCTAAGAAACGCCCGGGCCATTTGCCAGTCGAGCTTGACCGTGCGCGGCGAGACACCGAGCACATCGGCGGTTTCCTCCACCGTCAACCCGGCCAGATAACGCAGCTCCACGATTCGACCCTGACGCGCATCGAGGGCGCTCAGTTTGGAGAGCGCCTCGTCGAGCGCGAGTAAATCGACATCCGGCGCATCGACAAGCGGCGTCGCCACGTCGCTCAGTGTGACGCGCGCCGATTGTCCACCGTGCTTCTCAGTGGCGCGGCGCCTGGCATGGTCGGTCAGGAGTTGCCGCATGGCCATGGCGGCGACATCGAAGAAGTGTTTGCGGCTTTGCCAATTCGCATCCACCGCCCCGGCCAGCTTGACATAGGCCTCATGCACCAGCGCAGTCGGCTGGAGCGTGTGGCCGGGCCTCTGCCGCGCGAGGAAACCGGCTGCCAGAGCGCGCAACTCCTCATAGACGTGCGGGAGCAGCCGTCCGGCGGCCGAGCGATCACCGGCGGCCAGATCGTCGAGCATTCGGGTTACGTCTGCATCCGCAGCCATTTCACTCAATTCTACGCGATCGGCGTTTTTCTTTTGCCCCGCCCTGGCGCGATTCTCGTGGTCCAATCAGGACAGAACCATGTATTTGACGCGCGAACGGCCAGACCGGTCCCACGGTCATTCGCGCGGATCGACCCTGTAAGGATATTGAGAAAGCGAGGATGGAGATGCAAGCCATCAAACTGAATCGATCGGCCTTGTTTCTAGGACTTTTGATCGCAATCTCCAAGTCGATGGCGGCGACGTTCACCGTCACCAATCTCTCCGACGGACCCGCACCGGGCCCGGCGGGAAGCCTCCGCGCCGCCCTCACCTCCGCCAACGCGAACGGCGGGGCAGACACAATCGACTTCCTGGCCGGACTGACGGGAACCATTACGCTCAGCGATGGGCAACTCCGGCTGACTGATACGGCGGGCGCAACGACCATCATCGGCGCTGGCGCGGACATGATCACCGTCAGCGGCAACAACGCCAGCCGCGTTTTCCAGGTTGACGGGGGTGTAAACGCCGACATTTCCGGCCTGACCATCGCTAACGGATTGACCGGCGCCGGCGGCGCGGGGATTTACACCGAAGGACCACTGACGCTGACGGCGTGCGTCTTCCGTAACAACACCGACTCCAGCGTCACCGGCGGCGGCGCCGTCCTGGGCGGAAGCGCGTCCACCCTGACCGTCACGGGGTGTTTATTCACCGCCAACCAGGCGAACTACGGCCCTGCCATTGAGTACTACTCCGGCAATCAGGCGGTCATCACCAACTGCACCGTCACCGGCAATACGATCTCCGACGTCCAAGGGGGAATCATCGATGCGCTCGGAGCGATCCGTCTGGAGTCTTGCACGGTCTCCGGCAACACCGCCCTGGCCGGCAGCTCCGGCGCGGTCAACGTGTTCGGCGGCACGATCCAATACCGCAATACGATTGTCTCCGGTAACACGCCCGTCCAATTCGCCAACAATGGCGGCACGATGACCTCGCTGGGCCGAAACATCTCCAGCGACGGCTCGGGCGGCCTGACCGCGCCGGGCGACCTGCCCAACACCAATCCGCTGCTCGGCCCGCTGGCCGACAACGGCGGCCCCACCCAGACGTTCGCCCCGATGATCGGCAGCCCGGCCATCGACGCCGGCGATCCGGTCAACTTCCCGGCCACCGATCAGCGCGGCGTCGCCCGGCCGCTGGCCGTGCTGAGTTGCACGAACGTGCCGGACATCGGCGCGGTGGAAGTCCAGCCGCAGGACTGCAACGCCAACTTCATCCCGGACGGATGCGACATCGCCGCCCCGCACATCTACTGGTCCAATGACACGGCCAACCTGATCCAGCGGGCGATTGCGCTGCCGACGAATCTGAACATTCAGACGGTCGTCGGTACGGGGACCGCCACGATGCGCGGCGTGGCCGTGGACACCGTCCATGCCAAGGTCTATTGGTCGGACACCACCGCCAATGTCATCAAGCAGTCCAACTTGGACGGAACCGGCGTGGTGTCGCTCGTGCCCACGCCGACGGGAAATGCCAACGACATCACACTGGACGTCGCCGGTGGGTGGGTGTATTGGGCCAACGGCGACGATGGAACGCTCTACCGCTCCGACCTGAACGGCGGAGGCGTCACCCTGCTCGTCACCGGGCAGACGGGGGCATCCGGCATCGCCCTCGACCTGGCGGGCGGCAAGATGTACTGGGTGAACCAAATTGGCAACGCGATCCGCCGCGCCAACCTCGACGGCACGAACATCGAGACGCTGATCGGCGCCGGTGTCTCATCACCGATCGACATCGCCCTCGACCCACCCGGCGGCAAAATGTACTGGGCGGAATTCAACGGCAACCGAATTCGCCGGGCCAATCTGGACGGCACCGTCGTACAGGACCTCGCCACCGGCCTGAACGCAGTGACCAGCGTCGCCCTCGACCTGCCCGCCGGTAAGGTGTACTGGAGCAGTTCGACCTTGCAGAAGATCGAACGGGCCAACCTCGACGGCACCGGCCGCGAAGACGTGATCACCGGTGTCGGCCAGATCTTCCGCATCGCGTTCATCCAGCGCAGCGCCGACTGCGACGCCAACGGCACGCTCGATGAGTGTGCACTCAACGTACCGGTCGAGCAGGTCTACGTCGCCGCGCCGGGCCTCCCCATCCCGGACAACAACCCGACCGGCATCAGCAGCACGATCACCGTCCCGACCGGCGGGGTCGTCACCGATCTGGACGTGCTGGTGAACATCCCGCACACCTGGCAGGGCGACGTGGTTGCGACGCTCTCCCATGGCGGCGTCACCCAGACGCTCATCAACCGAGTGGGCCTGTGCTTTGAATCGAATTATGGCTACTCCGCCGACAACTTCGGCCCGCCCGGCGGCTTCCTGACACTCGACGACGCCGCGCCAGTGTCGATCGACTGCTACGCCGGCCCGCTCAGCGCGGGAATCGACAACTACGCCGGCCCGGCCCGGCCGAATCAGGCGCTGGCCGCCTTCAACGGCCTCGATCCGTCGGGTCCGTGGACGTTGACGGTCTCCGACCCGCTACCAGAATTCGCCGGCACGCTCGCCACCTGGGCCTTAGCCCTGCAGACCACCGTCGCCGACTGCAACGGCAACGGCGTGCCCGACGATTGTGAACCCAACCTGCACCGCGGCGACATGAACTGCGACTGTGCGGTCAACCTCGCCGATGTGCCCGGCTTCATCGAGGCCGTGCTCGACCCGGTCGCCTACGCCGCAGCGCACCCCACGTGCAGCATCACCAACGGTGACACGCAGCCGGACGGACAGGTGAACGGCCTGGATGTTCAGGCATTTGTAGACGTCATGATGCCGTAGTCTCGAATTCTGTTTGCCGAATTACCAACCCGTTGATTACTGAGATCAACTCGATTGGAGAGCAAGCGATGCGTTGCAAGAATCAGGAATTCACCTTGATCACTGTTGGGCTTGAATCGTTGAGTTGTCGAATTGTAAATCGCGTGGCCATCGCATGCGCATTCGCGATGGCCGTCCACGTGGCCTGCGTAAAGCTGGCGCACGGACAGTGCCCGTCGTTCACCCCACCGACTAACTATACAACAGGCAACAATCCGCGCTCCGCGGCGACTGGCGATTTGAACGGCGACGGCCATCCCGACCTGGCGGTGGCGAACCAGAATAGTGCCAACGTCTCGGTTCTGCTCGGAAACGGGAACGGCACCTTCGTGCCGGCGGTTAGCTACGGCGCAGGCACCACTCCTCGCAGCGTGGCCATGTGCGATTTCAACGCGGATGGGAATTCGGATCTGGCGGTGGCGAACTCCGGGAGCAACAACGTCTCGGTCCTTCTAGGCAACGGCAACGGCACCTTCTCCGGCGCGCTCAATTTCGCGGCGGGCACGCAGCCGTTTTCCGTGGCCGTCGGCGATTTCAATGTTGACGGAAAACTCGATCTGTCCGTGGCGAACTTTGGGAGCAACGATGTTTCCGTTCTGCTGGGCAACGGCAACGGCACCTTCGCGTCGGCGGTCAATTATGCGGTGGTCAGTCTTCCGATCTCCGTGGCGATCGACGACGTCAACAGTGACGCGAAGCCCGACCTGGTGGTGGCCAACTTCACCTCCGGCAACAACATCTCTGTGCTTCTGGGGAACGGCAACGGCACCTTCGCCGGCGCCGTTAACTATCCAGCAGGTGATCTTGCGGTCTCCGTCGCCGTCGGCGACGTCGGCGGCGACGGCAAGCCCGATCTGATTGTTGCGAACAACGGTGGTCACAACGTCTCGGTGCTGCGCGGGAATGGCAACGGCACCTTTGCCTCCGCCGTCAATTATCCCGGCCTAAGCCAGCCGATCGCCGCGACTCTCAGCGATGTGAATGGTGACGGCCGGCTCGATATTGCGGTGGCGAATAGCGGCGCCAACAACATCGCTGTTCTTCTGAATCACGGCAACGGCACCTTTGCCGCGGCCGTCAACTACGCCACGGGTTCTTTTCCCACCGGCGTGGCCGGCGGCGATTTCAATGGCGACGGCAAGCCTGATCTGGCTGTGGCGAATAACGGCAGCGGCAATGTCTCCGTCATGATCAACACCGGCGCGCAGGCAGTGATCAGCCAGCAACCGGACGACCGATTCGTATCTGAAGGGCAGAACGCGACGTTTAGTATTGCGGCCAACGGCGCTACTTCATTTCAGTGGCGGCGCAATGGAACGGTTTTAGCCAACATTGCGCCGTTCAGCGGTGTCGCGACCAACACGCTGACCATCACTGGCGCGCTGCCGAACGACTCGGGTGTGTACGATGTTCAGTTGGGATCGGCCTGCAATGCCGTCGTAAGTCAGCCCGCCATGCTGAATGTGGCGGTGACCCCGCCGAGTTGCGCTTCATCCTTCGCCGCCGTGGTGAATCACGCCACCGGCCCCGGCACCCGATACGTCGCCATCGGCGACTTGAACGATGATGGTATGTCCGACTTGGTGACCGCGAACAATTCCACCAATAGCGTCTCGGTGCTGTTGGCCAACGGCGCGGGCACTTTTGCTACGGCCGTCAATTTCAGTACAGGCTCATCCCCGGGCTGGATTGCCATTGACGATCTGAATGGCGACGGCGTCCGCGACCTGGCGGTGTCGTCCACCGGCATCAGCGGGTTCTCGGTCCTGCTGGGGATCGGTGACGGCACCTTCCAAGCACCAGTTCATAACTTTGTTGGAGGAACCATCAACTCCTTGGTGACGGGTGACGTCAACGGAGACGACAAGCCGGATGTGGCTGTGTCAAACCTGGGTGGGGGCATCTTGATTTCGCTGAACAACGGAAACGGCACCTTCGCCCCCGCAGTCAACTACAACGCAGGCAGCGGTCCACGCGGCCTTGCAATTGGTGATCTCAACGGCGACGGAAAACTCGATCTTGCAGCGGCGAATCAGAATGGCAACAACGTGTCGGTTCTGCTGGGCAACGGCAACGGCACGTTCGGGGCGGCCGTCCACTACAACACGGGAGCCTTTCCCCGCACAGTGGCCATCGGCGACGTCAATGGCGACGGGCGGCCCGATCTGACGGTGGCGAATCAAACCAGCAACAATGTTTCAGTGCTGCTGGGCAACGGCGACGGCACCTTCGCCGCGGCGGTCAACTACGGAGTGGGCGCCAGCCCCTTCACTCTGGCCATCGGCGATGTCAATGGTGACGGGCGGCTCGATCTGGCCGTTGCGAATCAAACCAGCAACAACATTTCCGTATTGCAGGGTAATGGTGACGGCACCTTTACCGCGGCGGTCAACTACCCCGCAGGCGCACTTTCCCTGTCCGTGGCCATCGGCGACCTTAACACCGACGGCAAGCTTGATCTGGCCGTGGGCTATCAGTCCAGCAGCACCGTGTCGGTGCTATTGAACAACGGTCCGTCAATCGGCATCAGCCCGCAGCCGGCAAGCCAGTCGGCCCCAACCGGAGCAATCGTCGTCTTCACCGCGACCGCGACTGGCACCGGACCATTCACCTACCAGTGGCGGCGCAACGGCCAGCCCATCATCGGCGCGACGTCCGGCACGCTGACGATCAACAATGTGACCCCGGCCCATGCGGATGCATACGACGTGCAGGTTCGTGGCGGCTGCAACCCGCTTTCCGTCGCGACAAGCAAGACCGCGGTGCTGACAGTGGGCATATGCAAGGGCGACTTCAACCTCGACGGCGCGTTCAACGCGTCGGATATTCAGAACATCGTTAACGCCCTGCTGGCCGGGCAGACCTGCCCGTAGCTGGTACAGGTATTATTCTCCAGAAAATTGAGCCATGTCTAAAGATCTGGTGGTGACACGGCTGTGAGCAAGGTCGCGAGTCCTGGATTCATCATCGTTGTACCGACGATTCCTTCGGCTGTGGTGGTTGGCGGTTGTAATTGACGTTCCCGTGCGCCGGAGGAGGCCAGTATTTGATTCGGGTGGCGGGCTCACGGCCTACTGATGGAGCGCAGGGCCTCGAGTTTCTCTCGACATTTTGTTGCTTCGGCGTCGTGGCCCTTGTCCGGTTCGACGGCGTGCCATTGGTCGTACACGGTTGCGAGCGTGTTCAGCACTTCACTCTTTTCCGCCGGCGTTGCGGTCTTGATTGCGCGCAGAATGTCGAAGGCCTCCGAGAGATTGGCGGTGGCCTCTGCATAGTGGCTTCCAGCGGCGCGCGCCCGGCCCAATGCCACGAGGTAGCGGCTAAGAAGCCCTCTGTTGCCGGCGTCGCCCGCTCGTCGAACGCGTGACTCAGCCGGCGCCATCAGAGCGACGGTCTCGGCCTGCTTGCCCAGGTCGTTCAGGGACTCGCCGAATTTGGCCAGAAGCAGCAGTGTCTCTGGATGGTCCTCGCCGAGGACCTTCGTGCGTAGCTCAAGGGCCTTGCGAAGGTAGGGTTCGGCGTCGGCCCGGCGGTCGAGGCGCTCGAGCAGCATGCCGAGGTTGATGAGGGTGATCATTGTGTTGGGATGGTCCTCGCCGTGGACCTTGAGGTACTTCTCCAGCGCCTCACGATAATAGACTTCCGCCTCGGCAAGCCTGCCCTGGGACTTCAGAAAAATGCCCATGTTGTTGATCGAGCCGATGGTGTCGTGATGGTCCTCGCCGAGGACGCTGCGCCGCTTTTCGAGCGCTTCGCGCAGCAGCGGCTCGGCTTCGTCGAGCTTTCGCTGAAACTGCAGAATCACGCCCAGGTTGTTCATTTCGTTCAGGGTCATGGGGTGGGCGTCGCCGCGAATCGCGCGGCTCTTCTCCAGCGCCTCGCGACAGTATGGCTCGGCTTCAGCGTATTTGTTCTGATCGAAGTACATTCCGCCGACCAGTCCAATGGCCCTCAGTGTGTCCGGATGGTCGTCGCCCAGGATGCGACGGCTGCGCTCGAGGGCTTCGAGGCTCGTCCGTTCGGCCCGTGCATACTTTCCGGTCGCCGACGAAATTCGCGCGACGTCAAGGATCGATGTGATCGTGCTGGGATGGTCGTCGCCCAGAATGAGTCGCCGCTTCTTGAGCGCGTCTGTAAACAGGGAATCGGCCTCGCGCACCTTGCCCTGCTGCTCCAGGAGAATGCCCATGGATTGCGTGGAGTCGAGTGTCATCGGATGGTCATTGCCGAGCAGACGTCGGAATCGGTCGAGCGCGTCGTTGTAGTAGGGCATGGCCTCGGCGAGTTTGCCCTGTTGCTTCAGTATGCGACCGACGGATTGAATTGAGGCGATCGTGCCGACGTGTGAATCGCCCTGCGTATGCTGCATTTTCTCCAGGACCTCGCGGAAAACGGCCTCCGCCTCGGGAAACCGCGCCTGGGCCTCAAGGATCTGACCGAGGCTGCGCTGTGCACTCAGGGTGCGCTCGTGCTCTTCGCCCAGAACCCGTTGCGAGCCGTCGAACGCCTCGCGATAATAGACTTCCGCCTCCGTCAGTTTGCCCCGCTCCCGCAGGAGCGAGCCCATGTTGCCGAGGGCGCGCAGGGTTTCGGGATCATCACCGCCCACGTCGCGGCGGCCCACGTCAATGGCCTCAAGGAAGAGCGTTTCGGCCTCGACCAACTTGCCCTGCGCCTCCAGAAGTTCACCCTGGCGATTGATCGATTCCAGCGTGTCGCGGTGTCCATTGCCCAGCAGGCGGCGGCGAATGTCGAGTGCCTCGGTCTGTGGGGCGGTCGCCGCGCTAAAGGCGCCGAGGATTCTTAGTGAATCGGCAATGGACTGCAACAGCGTCGCTTTCACCAGCGGTTGATTCGCGAATTCCCGTTCGACCGCGCTGAGGGCGGGCTGAAGATAATTGTCATTGAGCGAGTCGATCGCAATGCCGGTGAAGTCGGCTCCGCCGATCATCTTCTCCAGCGCCTCCATCCGTTCATTCACCTCGTCGGGTGACGCGCCCGATTGCTCGGCGGCGGTCCGCGCCCGCGCGAGCAGCAGGCTGCGAAAACCCGCGCCCATCGACTGCGGATCCACCGCGGATAATTGGTTCTTTTGGAAGCGGGCCACGCGCTCAAGATCAGCCGCCCGCGCCTCCGCTTCGCCTTCAGCCTTTTTCGCGCGCACGGCCTCATTGTCGGCTCGCCGCCACTGGGTGACGCAGTAGGCCAGTCCGCCGGCGACGAGAAGTGTGAACGCCGCGGTGACCGCGGTTGCCGCGCGGTGGCGTTTCAATTGCTTTCGCAGCACATACGCGAACGAATCGCGCCGGGCCTCAATCGGCTCGCCCGCCAGATGGTGACGGATGTCCCGTGCCAGCTCACCCGCCGACTGGTAGCGGCGCTCCGGCGCTTTGGCGAGGCACTTTAGGATGATCGTATCGAGGTCGCTGTCGATATGTGCGACCGTCCCCGGTCGAACGGGCTCTGATCGCAGAATTCGATCCTGCACATCGCGATGATGCCCGCTCACGCTGTAAGGGAATTTCCCTGTGAGCAATTGATAGAGGATCACGCCCAGCGAATACACGTCGGTGCGCACGTCGATCTCGTGGGCATGTCCGGACACCTGTTCGGGACTGGCCCACGGCATGGACCCAATGAATTGACCGGTCAGCGTCATCATTCGGGCCGAAGAGTCGTCACTGTCGGCGCCGGCGAGTTTGGCGAGGCCGAAGTCCAGCACGTGCGGCTCGGCGTTGTCATCGATGAGAATGTTGCCGGGCTTGAGGTCGCGATGGATGACGCCGCGAAGGTGGGCCTCGTTCACGGCGTCACAAATGGTCGCGAAGAGGCGCAGGATCTCGGGCACGCTCATGTCCGCGCCGATCACGAACGCATCGAGAGATCGGCCCGGGATGTAATCCATCACGTAATAGGCGTGTCCGGCGATCAAACCGCGATCGCGAATCGCCACGATGTGCGGATGGTTCAGCCGGCTGAGGACGTCGACCTCGCGGTCGAATCGCGCCAGTTCGGCGGCGTCCGCGAAGGGCCCGTGCTTGAGTACCTTGATGGCGACCTTGTGACCTGTTGATTCCTGAATCGCCTGATAGACCACACCCTGACCACCGCGGTGGGCTTCGCCCAGTATGCGGTAGCCGGGAATGGCGAAGGGTCTGTGCGGATCGACGGACGTCGCGCGACTCCGTCCGGATAGATTCTCGACTTGTCGCCACGCAGCGTCGACGAGGGCGCGTTCCGGCGAACCGTTGGGTCCCAACGCGACATTGGAAGAGTCGGATTTCATTCCATACCGCCCGCTTCTTCCCAGACGACAAACGGGTGTGCCTGTTCACGCGGGTCCGCTGAAAAATTGCGATGAACTCAAAGTCTGTCGCAAACGGTCATGCGCCCGTCCGCGGAGCATGTGCACCGCGCCCACCGAGCGGCCCATGGCGGAAGCGACGTCGGCGATCGACCGGCCCTCCAGATCGTAAAGCCGGACGGCGGTCTGATAGTCCTGTGGAAGGAGATTGATGGCCGATTCGAGGGCGCCGACGGCGTCTCTTCGGCCCACTTCGCGACTCGGCGTCGTGGTGGTCACGCCGAGACAGTCGAGCAGCGTGACATACGAATCGCTTGCGGGCCGCATTTCGACGCGCCGCAGCGGATCGGGTCGCTTTTGCCGGGAGAGTCCGCGGACAGCATCGCGCAGGGCGTTTTCGGCGATGCGCGTCAGCCAGGCGACAAAAGACGCCGGATCCCGCGCGACCAACTGATCAATGTGCAGAAATGCCTCGATATAGGCGACTTGCATGACGTCGTCTTCGTCGATCGAGGCTTGCCACCGCCGGTCGATTCGACCGGTCATCCGTGCACGCACCTCGCCGCCGTGCTGTTCCAGCAGGATGCGAAGGGCGCTGGGGTCTCCCTCGACCGCCCGTTGCAGCAAGTTGGACGCGTCGTGGAACATTGGAAGGGTCCGCCCGAGGGCCGGTACCGCAGGCCCCATATCCCGCGGAAATCCGTCTGTCATTAGAAGCGAAAAGCGCGTGAAGGTCACGTCAGAAACGTCGTCGAGTCTAGGGCGATTGGCCTTCAGACGCGCGAAGGAAACAGAACCATGTTGAAAATGCACCATTTATTGAGCGCAGTATTGCTTGTCACTCTGGCCGGCGTGAACGTCGGCCGTGCCGTAACGATCACCTGGACCGGTGGGGCCGGGACGAACTCGTGGCACACGGCGGGCAACTGGGACCTCAATCGCGTGCCCGCGGCCGGCGACGACGTCGTCATCCCCGACATGTCGCCGGATGTTACGGTTACCTACTCGACCGGCAGCACGACGATCACCAGCCTGACCAGCACGGAGGCATTCCGGCTGCAGGGCGGCACGCTGACGATCGACGCCGCCTCGACGCTGAATGGCGCATTCATTTTCACTGGAGCACTCGCAGGATCAGGTGACGTCACGGTCAACGGAGCCATGACGTGGACTGGAAACGGCGCCATGTCGGGCACGGGCAGGACGATCATCTCTTCCACCGGCTCGCTGGCGATCAGCGACACCTTTCAGAAGACACTCAACCGAACGCTTGAGAATCACTCGGCCAACATGACCTGGACGGCGTCCTTGGGCGGAATCTCCCTCAACAATGGCACCCTCCACAACATGTCGGATGGCGTTCTCACGATCAACGTCAGCAGCACCGCTACGTTGAGTGGCGTCGGCGGCATCAATGCCCTCATAAACGCCGGCACACTCAACAAGACCGGTGCCGGTACGCTGAACTTCAACACGGTGGTCAGCGCGCCAGTCGTCTTCAACAACAGTGGCACGACCAATCTTGATGCCGGCGGCTTGACCATCTCCAACGGCGGATCCAACACCGGAACAATTGAAGCCGATGCGGGCAGCTCGCTGACCATCTCGTCGCTCTTCACGCATGACGACGCGGCGTCCTTGCTGGGAACCGGCACGCTTACCTTTACTGGCGGCATCTCTCACACCATCGCCTGCACCCTGTCCACCAATCGCGTCATCAACATTCTGGGTGGCACGGTGAACTTCAATGCGCCCTACACGATGATCGGGACGGTCAACTTGAGCGGCACGTTGAGCGGATCGGGGGACATCACGGTGGCGGGAGCGATGACATGGACTGGCAATGCAACGATGTCGGGGACGGGCAAGACCACCATTGCCGCGACAGGCTCGCTCGCAATCAGCGATCCCTTTGCGAAATTCCTGAGCCGAACGCTGGAGAATCACTCGGCCAACGCGTCGTGGACTCCCAGCGTCGGATCATCCTTCAGTTTCAACAACGGCACGTTGATCAACGCCTCGGATGGGACCTTCACGGTCAATCTCACTGCGAACAACACGCTCTACACGATCTTCGGCACCGGTGGAACAAACGCCGTAAACAATGCCGGCACGTTCAATAAGATTGGCAATGGAATCCTGGAGTTAAAGACGTTATCCGGCTTCCCTGTGCAATTCAACAACAGCGGCACGACCAACCTCGATGCCGGTGGGTTGCTGATCGCGAGCGGCGGTTCCAACACCGGAACGATCGATGCTGACGCCGGATCCACGCTCACGCTCGCGTCCACCGTCACGCTCGACCCGGCTTCGTCGTTGACCGGTCAGGGCACGCTGACATTCACAAACGGGGCCAATCAGACTGTTGCCTGCACGCTGGCCACCGATCGGATCATCAACCTTCTGGGCGGCACGATTAATTTTGATGCGCCCTACTCGATTGATGGCACACTGAACGTGACCGGCGGAATCCTGAGCGGCACCGGCGACGTCACCGTGACTGGGACGCTCAACTGGACCGGATCCCAAATGACGGGAACGGGCAAGACCATCATCGCCCCATCGGGCGCGCTTGCCATGACAGCCGGCACTCACACGCTCTCACGTGTCCTGGAAAACCACTCGCCCAATGCGACATGGACGCCCGGCTTTGGGTCTTCATTCAATTTCAACAATGGGACGTTGATTAACGCCGCTGACGGAACCTTCACAGCGAGTCCTCCTTCTCCAAACACGCAGTTCACTTTCTTCGCTGGGGGTGGGACAAATGCTGTTAACAATGCCGGCACCTTCAACACAAATGGCCCGGGAATTCTATTCTTCAACTCATTCGGTGCTCCGCTGCCGTTTAATAACAGTGGAACGGTCAATGTCAATGGCGGTGCTCTCACGCTCGCCACCGGCGGCAGCAACACCGGCATCTTCGATGCGGACGCCGGCACCACGCTCACGATTTCATCTGTAATAACATTTGATCCAGCGTCCTCAATCCTTGGAACAGGCACGCTGACCTTCACAAATGGGGCCAATCAAACGATTGCCTGCACGCTCGCAACCAATCGAATCATCAACATTCTGGCCGGCACGATCAGTTTCAACGCGCCCTACACATTCACGGGCACACTCAACGCAACAGGCGGCACGCTAAGCGGTTCCGGCGATCTCACGATTGACGGGATCTTGAATTGGACTGGGTCTCAGATGTCGGGCTCGGGGAAGACGATCATTGCACCATCGGGCACCATGATCATGGGTCCGAATTCTCTCTTCCTCTCCCGCGTGCTCGAGAACCATTCGCCGAATGCGACATGGTCGCCGGGTACCGCGAGTTCTCTTACGTTCAACAACGGCACGCTGATCAACGCCGCGGATGGGACCTTCACCGCAAATCCCACCGCCAATAACACGCTTCATACGTTTTTCAGCGGAGGTGGTACCAATGCCATCACCAACGCCGGCACGTTCGTTAAGACCGGCAACGGAATACTGAATTTCTCCACGTTTTCCACGCCGCTGCCGTTCACCAACACCGGCACAATTCGGGTTGCGACCGCCAGGCTCAGCCTGCTCACGCTGACCAACTTCTCGGGATCAACCCTGACCGGCGGAACCTACGACGTGACCGGCACGCTGCAATTCACCGGCGCGAACATTGTCACCAACTCCGCCAACATCGTTCTCGATGGACCGACGTCGGCGATTCAGAACACATCCAATACCAACGCTCTCGCGAACTTCGCATCCAATGCGAATGACGGAACTTTCGAGCTCAAGAACGGGCGCAACTTCGCGCTCACCGGCGCATTCAGCAATGCCGGACTCGTTCGCTTTGGCCCGGGCGACAACACCTTCAGCACGCCGACATTCAGTAACGCGGGAACCGTTCGAAGGTCCGGTGGCGCCGGCACGGGCAGCGTCAATTCCTCGATGACGCAAACCGCAACAGGCATCCTCGATGCAGAGACTGGGATTCTCTCGGTTTCCGCAGTGACGAACTTCTCCGGCAACACGCTCACAAGCGGCACGTACCAGTCGGCGGCGACGCTGCGAATCGGAAGCGCGAACGTCATCAATAATGCCGCGACGATCATCCTGGATGGCCCGGCTTCGGCGATTGAAAACACGCTCGGCGTGAATGCAATCACGAATCTTGCTTCGATCGCGGCCGGAGGAGCGCTGCAGATCAGGAACGGGCGCGATCTGGCCCTTGCGGGCGACTTCAACAATGCGGGGCAACTGACGATCGGCCCGGGCGGCGACACGCTGAGCCTTCCCGGGGCCTTTACGCAGACAGCGGGATTCACATTACTCGATGGCGGAACGCTTGACCCCGCAAACAACGTCGAAATTCAGGGCGGCGAATTGAGAGGCAACGGCATCGTCGAAGCACACGTGCAAAATGGCGGAACGTGCAGGCCGGGGCTGTCCGCCGGGTTGTTGACGATCAACGGCGACTACCAGCAGATGATCAGTGGCGCGCTCGAAGTTGAACTGGGCGGCACGACCGCCGGCACGCAATACGATCAGTTGTCGATAAGCGGCACGGCCCTGCTGGCCGGCGCGTTGCGCGTCCTGTTGATCAACGGCTTCCAACCGGACCTCAGCGACACGTTTGATGTCCTGACCGCTGCCCAGGCAGAAGTGAAATTCCAGACCATTCAACTGCCCATCCTGGCCAATCTGCATGGATTGAGATTCGCCGATCTGCCCGACCGTCTGCGCCTGAGCGTCATCGACTGCGGGCCCGGCGACGCGGATGGCGACGGCGTGGGCGATGCCTGCGACACGCCGCCCGATCTGAAGTGGCACACCATAGATGGCGGCGGCGGCACGAGCAGCGGCGGCATTTTCAAACTCAGCGCCACCATCGGACAGCCCGACGCCTGCGCGCCGGATGCGCCGATGACCGGCGGCATCTTCACGCTGGTCGGCGGCTTCTGGCCGGGCGTTGCGATCGTGGACGATCCGGGCTGCACGCTGCCCGGCGACATGAATCTGGACGGGCTTCGCAACGGGAAAGACATCAGTACGTTTGCTACGTGCGTCATCGGGGGAACGACGCAGGATTGCGCCTGCGCCGACGTGAACTCCAGCGGGTCAGTTGATGCGGCGGACCTGGTTCCCTTTGTGCAGCTCCTGATCAACCAATAACGACACTTGAGGTTCATTCAGCATGCCTATTCGATACTTTGCATGTGTGGTGCTGGCTGTGGCAGGAATTACTACCACGCTTTCGGCCCAGACGCCGCTCAGCCATGAATTCACGTACCAGGGACAGCTCCGTGCATCCGGCATACCCGCGGTCGCGACTGCGGATTTTCAATTTGCGCTGTTTGACGCGGAGACTGCTGGTACGCAAATCGGTACAACCATCGCAAGGAACAACGTTGCGTTAAGCAATGGCACGTTTACCGTGTCGCTCAACTTTGGCTTCTTCGCATACCAGGGCGACGCCCGCTGGCTTGAAATAGTCGTTCGCAGCCCTGCCGGAGTCGGCAGCTTTACGACGCTCAGCCCCAGGCAGCCACTCACGGCGGCTCCGCACTCATCATTCTCGCTCAACACGCGGGGTATCGCCGTGGGTCCAACCGGCAATGTGGGCATCGGCACGGATTCGCCCAATGAGAAGCTCGCGGTGGCCGGTGATATGGATCTCGGCACGACAGTCGGCGAATACCGTCATATGCAAGTCAGCACGGGTAACTTCAGGGGGTACTTGTTCGGCGCCGACCACAATTCAAGCACGGGTCTTCATCTCGGACACAACTATTTCATTGACGAGTTGGGCAATGACCAGATTCAGCATCCTGGCGGTACCTCGCGAATCAGTCTGAGCTTCGGCACCATCGCGCTGGCTACAAGTGGCTCCACTAATTTGGCACCGGAAAATAAGGTTGTCATCGACGGAGACGGCGCGGTTTTTCAAACCGCAGTGGGGATTAACAAGGCGAATCCGCAGGCCGCGCTGCATGTCAATGGACTGGTGCGATTGGATTCCAACAATCCCGACAGCAGCCTGAAGGTATATGACGAGAATAATAATCAACAGATCTGGCTGTTCGGTAAGAGCTTTCTGGGTCAGCCGGTTTTGGTGCTCATCAGTCAGGTGACCGGCGACTTGCTGGCCGGGTTCTATCGCGATCATGAGAGCGGCAACGGCACCATGTTTGCCGACGACAAGAACTTTCGCGCTCCCAATCCCGCCGATGCATCAACTGATATCTGGTATTGCTGTCCCGAGGGACCGGAGGCCGCGATGTATGTGCGCGGCACCGGGCGTCTGGTCCATGGCCGAGCGACGATCGAACTTCCCGATCACTTCCGCAATCTCGCCTCCGAGCCGGGCATGACCATTCAACTGACGCCCTCATCGGCGGATTCGCGCGGACTTGCATTCACCAGGAAGAGCCTCAACGGCATTGATGTCGTCGAGCTGGGCGGCGGATTGGGCAATTACGAGTTCGATTGGCGCGTCGAGGCTGTTCGCAAGGGCTGGGAGAATTACAAGGTCGTACGACCGTGGATGCAGTTGGATAAGGATCCGGAGAAGGCGTGGCAGAACCGCTTGAAGTGGATCGAAGAGCGCCGGGCACATGGCAAGCCTTCGCCGGACACAAATGCGGCGACGCCGCGCCCCCAGAATTGAGAAAGCGAATTAAGTGATGAAAATGCACCGAGTAATCGTAGCCTTGATTGCATGCTCGTGTGTGTCAACTGCAATGGCGCAAACGCCGCTGAGCAGCGAGTTCACCTTTCAGGGCCAGCTCCAGGCATCCGGATTGCCTGTGATCTCCACGGCCGACTTCCAGTTCGCGCTGTTCGATGCACCGGGCAGTGGAGCACAAGTGGGCTTGACGGTTTCCAAAAGCAATGTCGCCATGAGCAATGGTGCCTTTACGGTATCGCTCGATTTCGGCATGGCTGCATTTCAAGGAGACGCCCGATGGCTTGAAATCTCAGTGCGAAGTCCGGCTGGCGCTGGCGGGTTTACGACGCTTGCACCGCGGCAGTTACTGAGCGCGACTCCTAACGCAACTTTTTCGCTGCAGACCCGCGGTATTACAGTGGATCAAGCCGGTCAGGTAGGAATCGGAACGGCTACTCCTACCAAAAAGCTGACCGTGGCCGGCGATATGGCGCTCGACGCGGGCGCCACGGATTTTCATCAGCTACGGATTGCCGGCAGGAGCAGCGACGGCTTCCTGTACAGCGGACCGAACTTCAGCGGGTTCCCCGACGGCGACAATAGTCTGCAATTGAGCTACAACTATTTCATCGATGCCGCCGCACAGAATAACATCATCGATCCCACGCGACATACAGCGAGAATAAGTTTGCAGGACGGGAGTATTACTCTCGCGACAGGCCTGCCGGGTCAGAGCGCTCCAACAAATCACATTTTCCTGGACGCGGCGGGAAATGTCGGGATTGGCGAGAGTACGCCAAATGCAAAACTCCATGTTGATGGTGATTTCCTGGTTCAGGGTGATGCATACATGAGTCGGATTGACGGTCACATCCGCATCATGGGCGGACGGCAATCTGTGTCTGACGAGGAACACCTGATCTGGAAAATGAGCGATTACCTGACGATCGTTCCGGGGAATCCGGTCGGCAACGTTTATAACCCCGAACTCAAAATGATCAGTCCGGTCACCGGCGATGAGTTGGCGGGTTTCTATCGCAGTTTCGAGACCGGCAATGGCGTCATGTTCGCGGATGACAAGAACTTCCGCGCGCCCAATCCGGCCGATCCCGCCACCGATATCTGGTATTGCTGCCCCGAAGGGCCTGAGGCCGCGATGTATGTTCGCGGTATCGGCCGACTTATCAATGGTCGCGCGACGATAGAGTTGCCCGATCACTTTCGCAATCTCGCCAGCGAGCCGGGCATGACGGTGCAACTCACGCCGCGCTCGCTCGACTCGAAGGGACTGGCGACAGCGAAAGTGAGTCTGGATGGTATCGAAGTCGGCGAACTCCACGGCGGAACAGGTAATTACGAATTCGACTGGCGCGTCGAGGCCGTCCGCAAGGGCTGGGAAGACTACAAAGTCATCCGTCCGTGGCTGCAGTCCGACGAAGACCCCGACAAGGCGTGGCAGAACCGCTTGAAGGCGATTGAGGAGCGCCGCCAACACGGCAAGCCCGCGCCGCCGCCGGAGATGATCCCGCAGGTCAGACCTCAGTAGGAATCAACGGATCACAATCGAGCATTTGAAAAGCAGGTCACAGGAATGACTCAAATCATGTCAATGACATCCTTACGATACATCAGTGTAGTCGGGTTGATTCTGTTCACGTCCACGGGCAGTCGAGTCATTGCACAGACGCCGCTTGGAACGGATTTCACATACCAGGGTCGATTGACTGCATCGGGCTTGCCTGCCGTTAGCAATGCGGACTTTGAGTTTACACTCTTTGACGCGGAGACCGAGGGCGTGCAGGTCGGCGCATTGGTCTCCAGAATCAATGTCGGTGTCGTGGATGGCGTCTTCACGACCGGCTTGAACTTTGGTGCCGTGGCGTTCAACGGCGATGCGCGATGGCTGCAAGTGGCCGTGCGTTCGCCCGCCGGCACCGGCGGATTCACAACACTGACTCCGCGGCAGCCGGTGACGGCGGCGCCCTACTCACTGCAGACACGCGGAATTACCGTCGATGAGAACAACCGCGTCGGAATCGGCACGCAAAATCCTGCCAAGAAACTCTCGATCGCCGGTGACATGGAACTCGGACAGCACGCCACCGACTATCGCCACCTGCGATTGGGCGGTGGCACCAGTGATGGCTTTCTTTATGGATCGTTCCCGGCCCTCGGGAATGGAATTCACCTGGGTTACAACCACTTCGCCGACGCATCCGGCAACCATCAGGTCATCGTGCCGGGCCTCGGCACGTCGCGCGTCACCGTGGGAAACGGAACCATCGCATTTGCGGCAACCGCGAGCGGCGGACCGCCGGTCAATCGCGTGACCGTTGATCCGACCGGGCTGCACGTAAATGGCGGAAAAATCACGATTGCCCCAAGACTGCGGAGTTACACGGTTCATCCGTATGCACTGGGCGTCGTGCTTCACAATGATCCGAATGGCGCAATCTACGAACGGACGGACGTCGGTCTGAACGTGCTCGGCAGTCCGAAGAGTTTCGCCACTTCGGTTCAACTCCCCGACGGTGCGACTGTGGTGATGCTAGAGGTGCATGGACACGATGGGGCCACCAGCACCGGTTTCGACATCGTCACGACGCTGGGCCGCACCGCGTTTTCGGGGACCGCGTTCCTGATGGCCAGTGTATCGAGTGAGGGCGGCGGCAGCGTCTGGCAGGAGACCACGATCACGTCGCCCATCATCGACAATGACACGAACGCGTACTGGGTTCGCGTCTCGCTGGGTGGTGGAATTCCGCCTTTTGATACCACACTCCATGCAATACGAATCCTTTAGACCGTCTAACTAAATGAAAGTTCGTCAGCAACGATTGCCGATCTTGAGAGAATACCGCGAGCCGGAGGCTTGCGGGGGTTTCACTGCATGGACGCAATCTCATGGCTCGCCCAATTCTCGACG
>Ga0268299_1000694_pt1 | contig 89532 bp, 75 predicted proteins | sample NOBtaG_FD_193484 | JGI IMG/M metagenome (GOLD analysis project Ga0268299, IMG submission 193484) | Activated sludge microbial communities from bioreactor in Nijmegen, Gelderland, Netherland - NOB reactor | ecosystem: Engineered > Bioreactor > Aerobic > Activated sludge | place: Netherlands... | reverse complement strand
GCCAAGCACTGGACCGCCCCGATTCCGGAATGGAAACGAGCACTCAATCAAGTTGCCATGATCGGAGGGGACCGCGTGCCCACCAGGGATTAACCACCATCAGTTACACAGTTAATCTTACACGCCCTGCTCCGGGCGGCCACGGGAAGACGATGACCTTCGTGGGAGCGTTGCGCAACAACGGCCTGACAGCGCCTTTCGTACTGGACGGGCCTATGGACGGAGACGCCTTTGTGGTGTATGTGCGTGAGATTCTAACGCCGACCTTGGCGACCGGCGACCTGGTTGTGATGGACAATCTCCCCAGTCACAAGGTCGAGGGGGGGCAGAGCACTGGTAGAAGCGACCGGCGCCACGCTGCACTATCTTCCACCGTATTCACCTGACTTCAATCCCATTGAGCAGGCCTTCTCCAAACTCAAGGCGCTCCTGCGAAAGGCTGCTGCACGTTCCATCGAGGCCCTGTGGAACGCCATCGGTTGCATCATCACCACCTTCAAGGACGAAAAGTGTACCAACTACTTCGCCAACTCAGGATATGGCCGCAACTATAGCTAGGCCTGTAGTTATTGATAGGCTCTAACGATTTCATCAAGAGAAGCGGTTGTCTGGTATTCCCGTTGTTTTTTCAGGGCCGCGAAATCATGTTCAATGGGGTTGAAGTCGGGCGAGTATGGCGGCAGGAAGAGCAGCGTGGCGCCGGTGGCGGCGATGAGCTGCGCTGTTTCGGGCGATTTGTGAAACGAGGCATGATCCAGTATGACGAGATACTGGGCATTGAGGCGCGGGCACAGCCTCGTTTGCAGTCAGGCGTTGAAGACCCCCGTATCGCATGTGCCCTCGAAGAGTAGCGGTTCTTCGAGGCGTCCTTCCATGCGGGCGGCAATGAGCGAGGTGCGTGGCCGTCGATGCCCGGAGATCAGCCCGTCCACGCGTTGGCCCTTCGGTGCGTATCCATACCGTCGCGCCGTCGAAGAGGCAACGCCGCATTCATCGATATGGACGGGCCGTTTGCCACGGCGAACGAACCGTTCCCGCAGGTGCAGGAACTCTTTCCGTTGCTGCGGATCACGTTCGTGGTAGCCCATCCCTTTTTTATGGGTCACGACCAGTTTGTGGAGTGCGTTCCAGATGCAATACCGGGAGACCTGGAAATGCCGTGCCCGTTCGGCTTGGGTCCGATCAGGATGAGCGGCTACATGACGGCGCACCGCTTCCCACTCCAGTTTACGAGGCCCTTGCGGGCCAGGACGCTGGTACGCCACACCGCCTGGCTTGAGCCACCGATACACGCTGACCTCACCCACCTTGAACCGCCGAGCCGCGTCGGCCTTGCTGCCACCGCCGCGCACAACATCCACCACCCGTTGACGCAAATCTGAGGAGCATCGCATGCCCTAGGATCGCCCAAATCGGTTCCCACGTCTATCGATAATTGTAGGCTTAGCTTATAAACGCAAAATGCTCTAGATTCGGTCAGTCACTGTGAGGATCGAGCTGTTTGAGGAAGGGCGTAGGGTTTATCAACACACTGCTAGGCATGTTCCGTCATAAACCATCCGGCAATCGATAATCGCCGATGCTGCCCAGCCGTGGCATCTACTCGACACACTCGATGGAATCGAGGGACGGTAAACATCACCAACGATCCAGGACGCGGCTCGATACAATGTGTCGGAACAAGGTCAGGCTTGGCAGTCTGCTCCCCTGTTCGCGTCGCATAGATGATCAATTCTCCTCCCCAATCCGGCTGCCATTCCTCATGAAAATAGGTGACCAGGGCGATCCTGCGTTGCAGAGTCCGACGCCCTGCGATAGAGCGGCCCTGATCCGTATCATCATGAGTGAGGAGGCAATCGCCCGCTGAGTAGGAATAGTAGCTGAATCCCAGATGCCGTCCGATGATATCGGGAAAGGACTCGACGTAGTCTTGGATGAACGGAAACTGAACGCGCGCCAGGAACCGCTGACCTTCCGAAGGACCGATCTCTGCTTTCGCCCAGTTTCCCGAGTGCGGAAAGTCCTCTCGGACAAAAGGAAGATCCGAGAGACTTTTCCAGGCCGCCTGATTCATCCGGTCGCGAAAGAACCGCCGCTCATCCGCGGACCAGAAGTTTTCAACGACCAATACCGAACTCCTCTGAAATGAAAATGTGTTGATGTCGTCAGACGTTGATGTTGATGACATTCCATTCATGATCCCACACGTGCCCTGGCCGCCATTGGAACCCCGCAAGGCAGTACGTGTACCTCTTCACCCAAATAAAAAGAGGGGCTGCCATCATGTATGGCAGCCCCTCCGTCCAGTGTCTGGAACCGATTACTTACCAGCGATCACGCTTTCCACCGCCTCCACTGCGACCGCCGCCTCCACCGAATCCACCACGCCCGCCACCGCCACCACCGGTCCGCGGTTCCTGGGGACGTGCTTCATTGACTGTAAGAGTCCGGCCACCCATTTCTGACCCGTTGAGTGCCGTGATGGCAGCTTGAGCTTCGGCATCCGACGACATTTCCACGAAGCCGAATCCCCGGGATTGCCCGGTGAACTTATCCGTAATGATGCGCGCAGAGGCGACTGCACCATGCGCTGCGAATAAGTCACTCAATTGCTGCTCGGTCGCCGAGTAGGGCAACCCACCGACATAGATCTTCGAACCCATTGGGGTTCCTCCTTTAGGATAATGACATTGTCTTGAGCACGAGGAACGGGGAAGGAGCGGGCCGAAGACGCGATCGATGCAGCGGCTTAGGTCTGACTTCCGACAAGATTCCCGGACAAGGCAACATCGACATTGTGGGCCTTCTCTGATAGTCCCTCAGTATCGCGAGGCCCAGGGCGATACGAGTCAGAGCTACAGTAGCATAGCGCTTTGCCGATTACAACCTTACTCCCCAACTCGAACCAGAAGCCCTTGATCTTTACAGTAGGCCATTGTTCGGTAAAACCAGCCGACCACACCAATCACCAGCACCCCGTTGAGCCCAACCGCCCAGGCCAGATCGCCGAGGGGGGCCTGTCCCGTCGTGAGCACAGCCCGCATCCCCTCGAAAATATGTGCAGCCGGGTTCACCCAGGCGATCCCCTGAAGCCAGGCCGGCAAGACCTCCAGCGGATAGAAGACGCAGGAGATGGGTTGAAACAGAAAGACCATGCTCCAGGCCAGGACCTCTGCTTCCTGCCCAAATCGCATAATGAGCGACGTGGTAAACACGCCGATGATCCACCCGGTCACAACAAGGTTCAATACGAAGGGACCGAGCCACAAGCCGATCATCAGTACGTTATACGAATAAAAAACAAGGGCGCAGACCGCCATGACGATCGAGACCGCCGTGACTTTCATGATGCTCATCGCCATCGTCGCCACAAGAAATTCGCTCGGCTTCAGCGGGCTCGCAAACAAATTCATGAGATTGCGCGCCCAGAGCTCTTCGAGAAATGTGATCGTGATCCCCTGCTGCGCACGGAACAGGATATCCCAGAGGATGAGCGCCCCCAAGAAGAAGGTCACGAACCCGGGAAGCTGTGGTTGGTACCGTGCAAGGTACAACGTGATGAATCCCCAAATCACGAGATCGAGAAACGGCCAGTAGAAAATCTCCATGATCCGCGGCAAACTTCTCCGATAGAGATACAGATGCCTGAAGATCAGCGCCGTGACACGATGAAGTTTCATCCGCAAGTCTCATGCTTGTGCTCATCGTGGCAGCCGCCGCATCCCTGCTGCGTCCCGAGAAGCTCCGCCATCAACAGTCTCACTCCCGCAACCATATGTGTCCCTGCCCGTCGTCCATCAGGCATCCGTCGCATCCAGAGCCCCAATAGCACCGTCGGCATACCTATGAGACCAGCTCCGAACACCAGTGTCATGCTCGCCGTTCCCCCCAGCCACCAGAGAAGCACTCCCACCAATGAGAGAGGAACCACTCCTGCGACCGTGCTTTTCAAAACAACCGGCCACCCGCAGGTCCCTCGGCCTCGGCCTATCAGACTCACCCCCAGCCAAAACAATCCCCAGGCCGCGCTGACGACCAATCCCCCCATGACAAACCCCAGGACGAACTCGATGAGCGGATGCATCATGATGACAAAGAAGCCGTTGATTCCCGTGCCAACTTCAGAAAAACCTCCTCGAGATCTGTCTGCCCGAACCGATCCACGATCGCCTGCGCCGTTCCCTCGGCCACCAGCCGTCCACGCTGGAGAAACACAATGCGGTCTGACATTTCCTCCATCTCCCGCATATTATGAGACGTGTACAGAATACTCAGGCCTGACGATCGCTGCTCATCTTTTAACAAAGCCCTGATCTTGTACGCCACATCGGGATCTAAACTCGCGGTCGGTTCGTCAAGAAAGAGGATGCGTGGCTCCGTGAGAATGGCCTTGCCCAACGCCAGCCTGGTCATCTGCCCGGATGACAACTTCCGGGTCACTTTCCGTCGAAACTCTTCCATCTCCAGCTTTCTGACCACCTTGTCGATCCGCTGCGCAATATCGGAGAGTCCATACAACCTCGCCACCACCCAAAGATTTTCCTCGACCGTCAGTGCTTGCGGCATCGAGATATAGGTGGACGAAAAGTTGACTTGCTGCAGAATCTCCTCCCGGTGCGTCGACAGATCCAGACCGAACACTTCAATGGATCCTGATGTCGGCGTGACTAATCCCAGTAACATCTGAATCGTGGTCGTCTTGCCGGCTCCATTGGGTCCCAACAATCCAAGGATTTCTCCAGGACGAATCTCGAACGACACGCCATCCACCGCCGTAAAATCGCTGAAGCGCTTCGTCAATTGTGACACCTTCAAAACAGGATTCACCATTGAACTCATCACGTCGGTACAGTCAATTGAACAACAAGGCGCCGCTGATCTTGTCGGGAAGATGGCACGTCTCACACTGTCTGTCCAACACCGTGCCTCCATACTGAGCCTTTCCATCATGGCAGCGAAAACAGTCGTTGAGGGCTCTGGTGCGAAGGGCCGATCCTTCAGGATGGGATGGATACCAGGGCTTACTGTCGGCAGACACATGGCCACGAGGAATCACGATAGGGTAGCCCTTGATCGGTTCATCATGCACGACACCGGCATGGCAGGTCGTACAGCCTTCGCCCTGCCCACGAACCGTGAAGGCCTCCATATGTCGGCGATGACTCACGACCAGCCCTACCTCCTTGACCGGTAGCGGAAGATCACGGGAGGCAATTTCCGAGACTCGAAGGATGTGTCGATGACAACTCAGACAGACTCCAGAATCCACCGTCGTTTTCAGATTGTGCGCCTCTGTTGGAGCTCCCACGAGGGTGATAGCAACATCTCTTGCACCAGCCCAAACCTTGTCGATCAACCAACCATGAAGACCGGGCCGCACATGGCACGCGACACAACCGACATCTTTATGAGAGGACTTCGCCCAGCTCTTGTAGGAAGGGGCAATGGTGTGGCATCCGGCACAGAACTCGGGGTGATCGGTCAGAGGAATCGCAATCCCCGCCAGAGCGACCACTCCGACCATGACGGCCAATGCAATCGTGGTCCTAGACGTCCAGCTCATGCTCCCGACGCCGAAGCGGAAACTGCCGAATCAAGAGCGCAGCCACACCGGCGATATCGTCCAGATGCAGCACAGGTATTGGCTGATTAATCGGTTTGTCGGATACCACCGCGAGAAGACCATCGGACGAATAGGAAATTTCACCCAACTGATCGCGCACCACGATGATCTTGGGATAGCCCTCACTCTTCCATCCCTCTGCGATGATGAGATCATACGAGCGATCCAAGAAACGGTCTCGGACCTCTTCGACCTTGAGCTGTTCGGATACATCGGCAAAAAGCGCCAGGCTTCCCTTCGACACGACGATCACACTACTGGCACCGGCGCGCTTATGACGCCAACTATCCTTACCCTCCGTGTCGAGATCGAACCCGTGGCCCGCATGTTTGACGGTCGCCACGCGGTAGCCGGCCTTCACGAGTTCGGGAATGACACGCTCAATTAACGTGGTCTTCCCGCTATTCGAGCGACCAATAAAAGACACGATCGGAATCGACATATAGTTATTGGTCATCGGTCACTCGTCATTGGCAACGAAAAAACTCTCTACTCCATTGACCAGTGACTAGTGACGCCTTGTTTCTCTAACAACAGGAGAGGCGTTGTTCACCGGAATGTGGACGTTCCGTGGTGGTCGGCCAAGCTTCCCCGCTCACTAGTTGGACCGTGACCTTGTCACCAGGATTCAGCCGCTCGATTTCAATCGGCACATCGATGAGACAGTTGGCTTTGACCATTGAGGTCAGAATACCGGAGCCCTGGTCGCCGGTCGTCCGAACTTTAAAGACACCCTCTTCTCGTGTCAGGATCCCTCTCAAGAAATGCCGCCGATCCGTCCGTTTGGAAAAAGTCTCCTGAAAGATGGCCTGCAGCACCGGTCGTCCATAGGTCCGGCAGCCGCTCATCTTCTGCAACGCCGGCCGTACAAGCTGCTCGAACGTCACCATGGAGGACACGGGATTCCCGGGAAGTCCGAAAGCTAGCTTGCCGTGAATCAAACCAAATGCCAAGGGTTGCCCGGGTCTAATCGCAAGTTTCCAAAAATTCATCTTGGCCCCAAGCTCGCGGAAGACCGCTTTGGTGAAATCATAATCACCCATCGACACCCCGCCGGACAGAACCAGGATATCGGCGTTCAACCCCTGCGAAATCTTTTCCTTGAGGGCGGCCGGTGTGTCGCGGGCAATGCCGAGCAAGAGCGGAACCCCTCCGGCTTCCTGCACAGCCGCGGCAATCCCATAGCTATTAGAGTTAATGATCTTCTCATCGCTGAACCGTTCATCCAAATCGGCCAATTCATCACCGGTCGACAAAATCGCCACCCGAGGTCGCTGATAAGCAAATACCAAAGACTTGGCAAGAATCGCGAGCATCCCGGACTCACCGGGACGAATTCTGGTCCCCTGAGCGATCATGCAGTCGCCTTTTTTGACGTCCTCACCTTGCGGTCTGATATTGGCACCCTTCAGTTCAGGCTTCAACACACGTACGGACGTCGGTGTGGATTCGGTGTCTTCGACCTTGAGCACCGTATCCGCTCCTCGGGGCATCGGCGCGCCGGTCATGATTCGGATCGCCTGACCAGGGCCGACCATTTTCGTCGGCATCGTCCCCGCGGGAACATCTTCGATAATTGAGAGGGTCACCGGCTTCTGGATGGCATGCTCCTGTTTGATATCTTCCCATCTCACCGCAAACCCATCCATGGCTGAATTGTCCCACGGAGGATTGTCTCGCTCCGCAACGATGTTTTCACCCAGCACACGACCCAAGGCATCCAAAATCGAGACTTTTTCAACTCCCAACACCGGCGTCGCATCCAACACAATCCGTTGCGCCTCATGAAGTTGGGTCAATCCGTTCATGGCATCGGTGGCTTTCACTGGCTGATTCCTCTCATTGGCCCGGCGGTCGGCTTTCCCACCTTCAGGAGCGATGCCCCTTTCTTACAGAACGTTTCGACCTGGTTGGCAATCTGGTGGTAGGCCTCCGCCGTAGGGGTATCAGAGTTGAAGAGCGCGAAAGGTTCTCCGGCATCCGATTGCGTAACCACGTCCGGATCGAGCGGAATTCGCCCTAGGAACGGAACCCCCATGTCGCTCGCAGAAGCTTCCCCACCGCCCTTTCTAAACACATCGATATGCGTATGGCAATGTGGACACTCAAGCCCACTCATGTTTTCCACGATGCCGATGATGGGCACTTCACTATCCTTACAAAACGTCACTGATTTGCGCGAATCGAGCAGCGCCACTTCCTGAGGAGTCGTGACAATGACAGCGCCACTGACCTGGCCGAGCAAGTCGATCGTGGTGACTGATTCGTTGCCGGTCCCCGGAGGAAGATCGATCAGGAGAAAATTCAGATCTTGCCAATCGACTCCGCCCAGAAGCTGATTGATGAATTCATACTTATAGGCATCTCGCCAGATAATAGGATCATCTGAGTTCTGCAACAGAAACGACATGGAGGCAATCTTCAAGTTATACGCCTGGAAGGGAATAATCCCGCCGGAGGTGCTGATCTTGAGCTTCTGTCCTTCGGCCCCGACCATCTTGGGAATATTGGGACCATGGATGTCCATATCGCAGATCCCGACATGCCACCCCTTAAGAGCCAAACTCACCGCGATATTCGTGGTACAGGTACTCTTCCCCACACCACCTTTGTTGCTCATGATGAGTACCTTGTACTCAATCCGCTCCATCCGCTTGGCCACCAGCCAGCGGCTATGCCCTTCCTTATCCTTTTGACATTGTTCTGTTTCATCACAGATGGCGCAGGCCCAGATGTAGGTGCACGCATCTCCGCTTCCACTGTTATTGATCACATTGAGTTCACGAGCCATGAATAGTCTTTCTAAAAAACGGTTCGTTCAACATCTTGCTAACGCGGTCGTCCTCCGGGAACTCCCACGTAATCCTCGCCCGTGGAAGAGTTCGGCATCGCCACCCCAGCGGCACTCCCTCCCACTCCCGACCCGGCCATCGCAGGCGTTGGAACGGACGGCTGGTCGGACTCGGCAGCAGGTTTTTTCCCGAAGACTTTTGCACCAAAAATCCCCACCCAATAGAGCAGAAACATGGGGCCGGCCATCAGCGTTTGATTGAATGGGTCAGGCGTGGGAGTCAGGATGGCAGCAATCACGAACGACCCTAACAGCGCCCACTTCCAATATTGGATCAGAAACGGCGCATCCACCCACCCGAGCTTCGCCATAAGCGTCAGCGCCAACGGCACTTCAAAAATCAGCCCGAACACCATGAGAAACCAGAGAGCGAATCCGACATATTGCGCAATAGAAATCTGCGGAGCAAATCCTGCATTGACACCGTACGAAATCAAAAAATTTAACGCAAACGGCAGAACGAAAAAAAATGAAAAGCCCGCCCCCGCATAAAACGCCGCCGCGCTGACACACACAAACGGCCCGACAAACCGACGTTCTTGGGCGTGCAGCCCAGGAACCACGAACCGCCAGATCTCATACAGCAGATACGGCATGGCGAGCACAATGGCACACAAGCCCGCCACCTTGACGTTCTGCCAGAGCGCTTCCGCCGGAGCAAGGAACACAAACGGGACAGTCGGGAGGTCGGTGGGTTCCCATGTCAACTGACTGGGAACGAACATGTTCTGGAGCGGAACGCGCAGCCATTTGACGAGCGCGTCGGCATACAAGAAGGTCCCCATGAACACGACCGCTAAGGCGATCACCGCACGAGTCAGCCGGACCTGGAACTCCACCAGGTGTTCCATGACCGGCATCTTCTTATCTTCCAGTGGCTTGAACACCGAGTCTTGCAGCCACTGGTTCAGTTTGTTCAACACAGAGCCTCGTACAAACTGGAATCTGTCGATCCGGCGATCTGCCGATCAGGTTTCTGGCAATCAACAGATCGACGGATCAACTAAATGCCCCTGTGCTTCTTACTTCGGGTTGATCGCCACGAAGAGGCTGTTCCCCTGACGATTGACCAGCAAGACCGCAAGCTCGTCTTTTTTAATTTTCTCGGCGGCCTTTTGGTACTCGCTGAGCGTCTTGACGGATTCATGGTTGACTTCTTGGATGACATCGCCGCGCTGCAAGCCGGCCGCTTCGGCCTGTCCACCCGACTCCACCGAGATGATCACCACGCCAACCGTCTTGGAAGGAATGTTCAATTGGCTCATCAGCGCATTGTCCAGAGCCTGGACACGAAGCGATGCCAGCACATTGTCCGGTGGCTTGATCTGCTCTCCCGCTTCCTTCGGTGGCCCTGACTCCTTCTTGGCCAAGACTTCATCAGAGGGACGCTCAGCCACCTTCACGGCAATAACCTGTTCCTTCCCTTCGCGGACGACCTTCACCTGGGCATCTTTGCCGACGACCGTTCTGGCGACGAGGTTGCGCAGCTGGCTGACCGTCTGCACTTCCTTCCCATTGAACGCCACCACCACATCACCCCGCTTGATTCCTGCGGCATGCGAAGGACCATTTTCATTGACGTCGCTGATCAATACGCCCTTCCGCTGATCCGGAAGCTTAAAGGATTTTGCCAAGGCCGGCGTGATCTCCTGAATCGCCACGCCCATCCATCCGCGCACGACTTTCCCGGTCTTTTGGAGGCTATCGACGATATCCAGCGCGATGCTGCTGGGAATCGCAAACCCAATGCCTTCCGACCCGCCGGTCCTTGAGAAAATAGCAGTGTTGATCCCGATCAGATCCCCATTCATATTGACGAGCGCCCCACCCGAATTTCCAGGGTTGATGGCCGCATCGGTCTGGATAAAGTCTTCATAGTCGGCAATTCCCACATTGCCACGCCCCAACGCACTGATAATGCCGAGCGTCACGGTCGAGCTCAGGCCAAATGGACTTCCGACAGCCAACACCAGATCCCCGACCTGGAGCTTCTCGTACTCCGCCCACTTGAGCGACGGCAAGTCCTTGGCATCGATCTTGACCAGAGCCAAATCGGTCTTCGGATCGGTCCCGACAATCTTGGCGGAAAACTCCCGCCGGTCGCTCAGCGTGACAGTAATCTGGGTCGCCCCTTCCACAACGTGATTATTGGTCACAATAAAACCGTTGGCATCAAGTATGACCCCCGAGCCGGCACTCTGATCAGGTTTGCCATGCGGACCGGGAGGGCCATGTGGAGCCGGCGGAATCGGTGATTCACCGCCAGGCTCATCCCCAGGAGGCGGCGTCCCAAACGGGTTCGGCGGAACCCCTCCTCGCCTCCGACTCCCTTCCCCTCCACCGGTGACGGCAATGTTCACGACGGCCGGCATCGTCTTTTTCACAATCTCCGAGAACCCCTGGGCCCATGCCGGAGGAACCCCTGAAGCCGAGACCGGCGATACGCATCCGCTTCCGATCAGAGCAGATACGGCTAATCCACAAGCCATGAGCATGTTCGTCGATTTCTGAGTCCACATGAACATATCTGAATTCCTCCAGGATGTGACTCTTGTTCAGAGTCCTATTGGAAATAGGTCCCTACACCAGTTGAACAATTCATTTTACACTACTCGTTCGACCGGCTTCAAAGAAGAAAAGGTGCGGTGACGGGCGCTCAGCTCGATCTATATCGATCGGCAAGCGTGTGACACGTCATTACCGTACCAGACCGTCAGTATTGTAAACCAGGCCTCCGTTCGTAGCCCCGTTGCATTCATGTGAGGTTTCCAGTACCGTGACCAACGGTCAGTCCTATCATGTCATGTAAGAAGAAGAAGGCCTGGCAAGAGCCCAAATGAACCGACTCCGCGATATGCGCATTCTGACAGAATCCTGGATCGGCGCTGGACTCCTCGTCCTCGCCGGCTGTGCGACACATCTTGAGTTTCCCCCAATGGGCACCCCTCTTGCCGCCAGTGCCAAACTGGAGACATCCTCGGCCCTGAAGGACCTCACGCTTCGCTATACGAACACATGCGGGCACCTCCAGGAAGTCCCGTTAGGGGAACGCTTACAAGACGCGTTACAGCAGGGCCTTCACCGAACCTTTGACCGTGTGATTGTGGACGGAGGAGAAACTACCGGCCCACCGGACCATGTCGTCCAGGTCGACCTAGTTGACTCGGCCTTCGACCTCAATAAAGAGGCGCTCTACGACCGCGCTCCGGCCATCATCCATCTCAATGCGATCGCCCGTGTCTATGACCGCACGGGAGCGTTGCTCCGGCAGACGGACATCGCGGTGTCCCGTCAGGAGCGTCTCCGACTCGAACAGGTCTCGAAGAACTGCGATTACATCATTGATCCGTTCATCCAGGACACCTCGATCGACTTTGCAACCAGGGTTGCCCTCACGGCAAAGCAGGCTGCGGGAAGCCATGACAACCTCAGCGCAACCGAGCCGACTGCTCCATGGCCGGGAACCCTCGCTGTGGCCCCCGCCTTGAGCCCGACACCTGCCGACCAACCAAACGGCCCTGCTGCTTCAAGCACCCTCCGATTCAAGGCGCTCTTACTCGATGAAAACAGTGACCTCTTGCTCGAAGGTGGCGAACATATTCGCGTCCGCGTCGACATCGTGAACACAGGATCAACCCTGGTGGAACAGGCCTCGGCTTCTTTGAGCGGAACTCGACTCGCCCTCGAACATTTCCCCACGACCGTCTTGCGAATCCCACCGCTGCAACCAGGCCAAACCAGATCGTTGGAGTTTGTCGCCACCCTCCCCCTGCTCGCACAGCCGGAACCAGCCGAAATCCGGGTGATCGTGGAAGAACACAGTGGTGCCGCGGCCCCACCTCAAACACTGTCCTTTACGATCGCTCCGACGGGAACCAGAGGCGACGATGTCGATCAGGTATCACCCCAAGCATTACCTGTTCAGTCCTCAGACACCTCCGTCATTGCCATCGGCCTCAGCTCTACCCTCACGCAGCAGATTCCATCACGCAAGCATGCTGCCCATGACGCGAAAATGGTCGCCAAGTACTTCCAAACGCTGGGAGGCGTACCTTCTTCCAATATCGCATTATTGACAGACCGCAAGGCCACCTCTGCACAGATCGAGAAAACCCTGCGCGAATGGCTTCCAACTCGTACAACGAAAGACGGAGTCGTCATTATCTATTTTTCCGGCCAAGCGATGGTCTCTCCGCGGGGAGAGGTCTTCCTCGTCCCCTATGACGGAACAAAGATCCCAACCAGTCTCTATCGTCTGAGTGCGCTGAAATCAGTCCTTACGAAGCTAAATCCACGGCAGGCCATCTTGATCTTCGACGGGAGGACTGCTGCCATTATCGACCAAGCCAAAACCGCCATCACGCCGCGATGGGACCTGGATGGGGAGAACACGATTCTATTGATCGCCCTCGAGGGCCTTGCAGCTGGAATCGAAGACGACGCCCATCGTCACGGTCTCTTTACCTATTATCTGCTGCGAGGTCTGCGTGGAGAAGCGGATACGAACCGAGATGGGAAGGTCACGCTCGGAGAGGTGAGTGGATTCGTACGACAGAAAGTCATATGGGCATCAAAATCTCACTTTAATGCAATCCAGCGCCCTCAGCTGATTCCTCAGCTGAAACCGGATGACAAAGCAGCCGACCTTGTCCTCACCACACTGCCCTCACTTGCGGCATCGGAAGCGCCTTAACTTGCGAGCTCATGGCTGTTTGATTATCGAGAACCGCACCAAGCCTCGCCACAACTCAAGGCTCTGGCCAACTCAGTTCAGAAACGCCTCGTCAAACGGCTCAAGTCACTGCATGAGATCCTTAGCTAGCGGGTTCTGCTCACGCAGGGACGTTTCTGCCAGTGCGTCTTATCCCACATGGCACAGCACATGATCAGCGGCTCTTCTTCCGTGCGCCGCACGAACATCCCCCGGTACCGTTCGTCCGCCTCGGGCGGAGTGTCAGTCCAGGCAGCCGGTAATCGCAGAGCATCCGACTTCGATAGGCTACGTTCATCACTCACAACGCAGACAGAGCCTATGCCTTTCGCTGTCAGGGGTCCCGCTCTCGCACAGCATGGTAGAAAATCCCACTACTGACGTGCAATCGCTAGTGATGTGATACAAAAAGAGGGTGAGAAGTTGCCTCCCCACCCTCTCGTTATCAGCTCCGATGCGAATACAGGCGAGTGATCGCCGCCTCTATTCTTACACACAGCTTCTACTGGCTGGTTACTTGTAGCTGAATACTACCCGTCTCAGTCAGTGCGGGATTGACGGTAACCGTGTATGTGTCCGCTGAAGCCAAAGTCACAGGGTTGAGAGTAAAGCTTGACTCTGAACCAGTCATCCCAGCTAGTAGAATGCCGTTCGGACTATAGAGATTCACGGTCACACTGGCGAATTTATTACCGGTAACCTTGATCGTGGCTTGTTGATTCGCGGTGCCCGTAAAGGTATAGCGCCCATTCTGGCCTGGTCGGCTGACCGTGATCGGCCGAGGGGCCGCATTCAGCTTTAATGAATCCGCAACCTCCGTCGATAGGGTCAATGTCATTTTTCCGGTGTAGCTGCCGACAGGGTCAATGAGAATCGTATATGTGCCGCTGGTCGGTAACGGGTGTTGATCTTCAAGAGCCCCGCCAGCTGTACCCACAGCCGTTGACGCAAGGATGGTACCATCTGATGTCAGAAGCGTGACCGAACTGGATGTAATACTCACCGACGAAAGCCCGAGAGTCACCCACTGCCCGGCGTTGCCATTGAACGTATAGCGCGCCGTTTGCCCCACCTTGTTCAGGCTAACCGGCACAGAGGCTCCATCGATTGCGATACTTCCAGTGACGGGAGAAGACAGTGACAGCGTTAAGCCGCCCGTGTAGTTACTCACCGGCTCGACCGAGATTGTGTACGTGCCCGTGACCGGCAGCGCCGTCAAAGGATCGAGACTGCCGCCGCTTAGACCGATGGTGGTCGATTCCCACTTGGTGCCATCCGGTCTCAGAATGGCCACAGTAGTCATGGGAATGGATACTCCGGTAAGACCGACATTCACCCATTGCCCCTCTGTTCCATTAAATGTATAGCGAGCACGTTGACCCGGCACTGTCAGGTTCGGCGTCACGCTTCCTTGATCAACCAGGATCGAGCCGGTTATGGTGGGGGAGTTATACAGTGCAAGTTTTAGTTTTCCGGTGTAACTCAGATCCGACTCAACCAGGACAGCATAGGTTCCGGAAGCCGGAAGAACTTGTCCCGGAATCATGGCACCCCCTGCACTCCCAGAAACGAACGAGACCGGCCTACCTAACAAACTTCCATCCGGACTCACAATCGAAACATACCCGCTTCGTATAGTCACCTCGCTCAATTGTAGACTCACCGTTTGACCGCTTTCTCCCGAGAATGTGTACCGGGCTTTCTGCCCTGTCCGATTGATATTGGCCACTATGGCTGAGCCCTGAGGGGTGATGTTACCACTGAGCTCGCTTGAAACCGTGATCTTGAAATTTCCAGTATAGGTGCTGAGGGGATCGAAGAAAATAGTATAAGTCCCTGTTACCGGCAACTCCTCGAGATCAACGCTGGCGCCGTTCATCTCGCTGGAAGAAATCGTAGCCGCCGAATCGGTTGAAAACTGATAGGCCGCCATGGATGTATGCACCGATGTCTGTGGGGACCGCGCCCGCTCGCCCATCGTCGCGTAATAGTTCTTCACTGCGGAGACATGCCTTGGCATCGCCCCGCCGTCAGGCCGATAGACTGACACGTAAAACTGTGTGAGCGTAACACCGCTGAAGCCGATATTGATCCGCTGTCCAGCTGTGCCCTCAAAAACTAACACACCATTCTTGTTTGGAGTTGCAATTTTCACCGTGACGGGTTCCCCATTCACAGCAATGCGATCGTTGTATTCGAGGTCTGCCGCCACGATACCCGGTGGGAGGGAGCTCTCTGCGGCATAAGTGATTTCTGTGGCCACACTGAACGTGATTCCCGCTGACACAAGCGCGAGCGATGCTGCTACGACTGCTACTCGGCACTGCACCCATGGACATAGGCTGCGCATAGTCGCCCTCCTAATTGTTCAAAATAAGAACGTCGATGGTTCGCTGTATTTGCTACCGTATGTACTCTTTTATCGCGATTCTGGCTCGTCCGGCGGACTGTACCCTTTTTTGTATGCAAGGTGCAATCCCCCCAAGCCTTCCAACGCCAATATTCCCAACCCCCAAACGAGGGGATAGCGACACAGACCGTCCAGAATCTGGATTGTAGAAACAGCTGAAGTGGCGAAGTGGAGAATGTAATACCCAAGTCAGAAAGGTGTCATGAAAAGCGCGAGACACTCGTGCCTGCTGTAGCCTGACACACAAAAAAAGAGAGGGTGAGGAGTTTCCTCCCCACCCTCTCATTTTCTCAGCGTTCTTATGAACTTACGAGGATCTTCCGAGCGATTGATTACTCGCCCTTGCAGAAGCTCCGCTCATAATTGATGATGTGCCATGCTTCTTCCTCGGTGATCGCAGCCGGGACCAAGGACACCATTCCGGTTCCAGGGCTGCCGTTCTTGATGACCCACATAAGCTCACCATCTTTCCGCTTCTTGTGGAACTTGCAATTGGTGAAGTCGCGTGGGCTCGGATTGAGGATCTTGCCTGCTTCGCCCTGTCCATCGCCGGCCTTGCCATGGCAATTGAAGCAGGTGCCTTTCCCTTCATACAGCGCTTTGCCCTTGGCGATGCTTTCGGGCGAGGTTGCGACCGGATTCTTCATGGCCTTTGCATCCGCCATCTGATCCGGCGGAACGCGGGGCTTGGTCGGATCCTTTTCTTCTGCTCCCACGACCGAGACGGAGAGAAACATCACCGCTGCAGCAATTCCCAAAAACTTGGACAGATACCCCATCACATGTCCTCCTTGATATGTTAAACCCACCTAGCCTGCATAGAACCTCAGGCCACCGACTCATCTTCTCTGCTTTTAACGGCCAGTTAAACGATCGAACTATACCAACCAGTCTAAATTTCTGTCAAGAAAACATCCCTCGGCACCACGCTCCTTATTTTTTGATCCTACTTCTCTAGCACTTCAAGCCTCGTGCCAATCCTGCCTAAAGGAAACTATGCAAATCTGGTCATTTATGGGGCTTCTCAAGTCAACTTGTTCTGTATACAGTCCATTCGTGACACCTTTGTGCCTCAACAGGACCATCAACGCCTCATGAATATCGACAATAGCCCCTTTGTGATGAGACCGCGACGTAGGATGCACCCAACCGAAACCGACATGGGTCAGGGAATGAAGTCATTCGGCTCAAGGCGCTGATGCCTGACGCTGGCTGTCGCACGATTGCCCTACCTTCAATCGGTCGCCCGCAGAGGTCTGGGCCGGCATCGATGTCTTCACCGCGAAGCCGGGCTAGGTGAGTGACATCGGCACTTCGACAAGCTCAGTAGGGCAGGTGAGGCGTGAAGCGTAAAGGGTATAGGGCAAATCCCGGAACGAGTGTCCGGCAGATTGGGAAGAGATCTGTGCGAATGGAGCCAGTCAAGAAGAACACGGAGGTCGAACCGCAGAAATTCGTGCAAATTGGGAGCAGATATCAGTTCACGATGATGTGCTGAGGCAGGATTCGGAGGAGAATCAGCCACCGAATCAGTCAAAAATGTCCGCCGGACAGGCGGACGGGACACCTTCGCATCCTTAAACGTGGGCTGAATCACCGGCGGTTGCTGGAAGGTCGGATCAGAAAATACACAACGACAGAGCAAAGAACGGTGATCGGCGGAGCTCTCCTACCGCTTCAACACGATATCGCGGGCCACTTTGCCGCTTGGACCAAAGGGTTTTTGCGGTTTGCCGTTGAGCTCAGCTTTCACACCACCGGCGTTCCCCAGGGTGAGAATAAATTGATCCTGCCCCGTCCAGTGACCCTTTTCACCGGGCCGAAGCAATGACTCTTGCGGACTCCCATTATCGATCTGCACGACTACCCAGCTCAACTCGGTTGCTTCCAGGTCCAAGACCAGTTGCCCATCCCCATGGTTCTCGATCGCGCTCAGACCAATCCCCGCCAGAGGACCATCACTGCCAGGAGAACCAATCGCCCCTGTCGGCGCCGCGTCGGATTCAACTCGTGAAGCCACGACCTCAACCACCGCCGGCTCCTGGCGACGCGGAGCTTCTGCGGTCGCTTTCTTGAGAGCTCCGGCCGGTGATTCGATTGATTTGGTTGCGTCAGCCGAACGCTCAGGCTCGCGAGTCGCCGATTCCGCCACTTCCTTATTCGGTTGAGTCGTCCGTTTCGTGGCCGAGACCTGCTCCGGTGCACCGCGCCGGAAAACCGTGGATTGCTCACGACTCAACAGGAAGACCAGCGTCAGGACGGCAATACCAATAGCAATCGCCACCGCTTTTCGATTGGCCTGACGCTTACGGTCCTCCTCAATCTGGCGAACCTTGAGTCGTTCCCGCTCATCCTGTTTCTCGTAAAAAGAGCCAGCCGATTGAATAAACCGATGAATCGCGTCCTCCTCGTCCAGGCCGAGCGATCTCGCATACGACCGAACGAACCCCCGCGCAAAGACCTGATCGGGCAGTTTGGCAAAATTGCCATCCTCGAGCGCCTTGACGAAATCCGTGCGAATACGAGTTTTTGACGCCACCTCATCGATGGTCAATCCCTTGGTTTCACGGACCTGCCGAAAGAATTCGCCGACCGACTCCATAGGTCTCCTACTTCAATCGCGTCAAGAGATCTGACGCCGCTGTCGCCCACTCGCCCCCCTTGTCCAATGTCGCCACTTTCTTCAGCACTTCGCGCGCGCGCGTCGCATAGCCCAGCTGATAGTACACACGACCCAGCTCAAGATGTGTCATCGCCGGCGGAACCGTCGGCGGACTGGCGGAGGCCGCATCCTCGAACGCCTCCATCGCTCCCTGGAGATCGCCCTGATGCGCCAGGGCACGACCAAGATGAAAGCGAGCCAGATCCGGCGTGGGATACAAGGGATTCGCCAACGCCGACCGATAGGATTGCATCGCCTCCACCCATCGATCCTGATTGGCTAAGACTTGCCCCAGGTACGTGTGCGCTTCGGAGTAGCTCTCGTCGATCTTCAGCGCCGCACGAAACTGCTCTTCCGCATACGGCAATTTGCCTTGCAGGGCATAGACATGCCCTAAGGCATATCGTGCTTCTTTGTTATTCGGGTTCAATTGAACAGCTTTCTGGAACGACACGAAAGCCTGCTGCCGATCCCCCGGGAGGCTCGCCACCCCTTCTTGATAATGCCCCTGCGATTTTTGCAGAACCTCTTTCTCGGTCGCACAGCCCGCCACGACACTGGTGAGTCCAAGCCATATCAAGATCAATACGCGACAGGCTTGATCTCGATGGGGTCGGTGTCTGTTCCCGATTGTCATACGTCCTCAAAATGCGTGAGTCGCTTGAACTCAGCGAACCGTGCCTGAATCTCTTTGTAATCCAGGATTCGCAATCGGTCAAGACTAAAGGCTTCTACTGTAAATGACGCCATGACGCTTCCAAAGATGATGGCCTGCCTCATGGCCTCAGGCGAACGGTTTCCGGTGGCGGCAAGATAGCCCAAAAACCCTCCGGCAAAGGTATCGCCGGCACCGGTCGGATCGCGCACGTCTTCAAGTGGAAATGCCGGTGCACCGAATACCTGCTTTTCATTGAACATGAGGACGCCGTATTCTCCCCGCTTCACAATGAGATGTTTGGGTCCTCGTGACAGCACCAACTTCGCCACTTTCACGAGATTGGAGTCCTGACCTAAGGCACGCGCTTCGCCGTCGTTGATGATCAAGACATCGACCTTCTCCAGCACTTTCCACAAGGCCTCTCGCTGGCCGTTGATCCAGAAGTTCATCGTGTCACAGGCCACGAGGGCTGGGCGTTTCACTTTCTGCAGCACATCGAGCTGAAGCTCGGGGTGAATATTCCCAAGGAACAACACATCCGGCTCTCGATACGCCTCGGGAATCTGCGGGCGAAACGTCTCGAACACGTTGAGCTGCGTATCCAGCGTGTGCGCTTCATTCAACTGATGGGTGTACTCCCCTTTCCAGCGGAAGGTCGCTCCTGGTCGCCGCTCCAATCCCGTCAGATCAATTCCGCGGCTCTTCAGAAACGCGACATGCTGCTGGGGAAAATCTTCCCCGACTACCGCAATGAGCGCCACTGATGTGAAGAAACTCGCCGCCGTGGAGAAGTACGTGGCCGACCCTCCTAGAATCTCCGTCCCTTCGCCGAAGGGAGTTTTCACTGTATCCAACGCAACCGATCCAACCACTAACAATTTCCCCATTGCCTAACGAGCTCCTTTCTGTGGTGTCAGGGCACGGTCGATGAGTACAGAGAGCTTCTTCCGCACCGCTGTCGGTATCCGATTCGGTGCGGTCAAAATTGCATGGTCCAACGCGCGATGACAGGCACACTCGATCGGATGTGCGAACGACGGCATGACCGTCCGGAGAATCTGTTTCGCCAAAGCGACGTTGCGATGCAGGGTGTCCAGCACGGCCTCCACAGTGACCGCCTCTTCCGTCTCGTGCCAGCAGTCATAGTCCGTGGCCAAGGCCAATGTCGCATAACACAACTCAGCCTCACGAGCCAGCTTGGCTTCCGGCATATTGGTCATCCCGATCACATCGACACCCCATTGCCGGTAGAGCCGTGATTCCGCCTTGGTCGAAAACTGCGGCCCTTCCATGCACACGTAGGTACCACGAGCATGCAGCGTGGCTCCGACTCGCTCACCGGCGGAACGCAACGCGCGACCGAGCTCCGCACAAATCGGTTCGCCGAATGCAACATGCGCCACAAGACCCCGCTCAAAAAAAGTCGAGACGCGGCGTTTGGTGAGATCGATGAACTGGTCTGGCACCACGACGTCCCCCGGATGAATCGATTCTTTCATGCTGCCGACGGCACTGACTGAAATGACATGCGAGACCCCGAGGGACTTGAGTGCAAAAATATTGGCGCGATAATTAATTTCACTGGGATTCAGCAGATGCCCCTGTCCATGGCGAGACAGAAACGCCACCCGAACCCCTTCGAGAATGCCCACCCTGATCGCATCGGAGGGAGCTCCGAACGGCGTGCGCACTCGAATGGAGCGAGCACCCGTCAACCCTTCAATCTCATAAAGTCCGCTTCCTCCGATCACTCCGACCGTTACCCGCTTATCCTGTTTTTTGTTCGGCATCCCAAATCCCTTCTCTCACCATGCCCACGACACTGCAGGCTGCTGTTGTGATCCCTGTCCTTGCAGAAATTGTTCGATGCGCGTGATGACCCGCCTCTCTACCTGTTCAAACGGCTCGCCCTCATCAATCGAGAACCACTCGACGCCGGGCTCTTTTCGAAACCACGTCATCTGCCGTTTCGCGAATCGTCTGGTATCACGCTTGAACTGCCGCACCAATTCCGCGTGATCACATTCGTTCGCCAAATAGGCGCCAATGTGCCGATACCCAAGACCTTTCATTGATCCAAGCTCGCGCCCATGCCCTTGGTCGAGTAACGACCGCGTCTCTTCTATCATTCCATGAGCCAGCTGCCAATCAATGCGTTCATCGATCCGTCGATAGAGCACCTCTTTGGGTCGCTGAAGTCCAATCAGCAGCGACGAAAAGGGGGCCTCTTGAAACTGATGCTCAGCCTGCATCTCGGACATCAAACGCCCAGACAGCCGATACACTTCCAGCGCCCGCATCACCTTCGACTCATCGTTCGGATGCAATCTGGCCGCTGCAGCAGGATCGACACGCATCAACTCGGCATACAGGCCGGTTCGTCCAGCCTGCTCTCTCAACTTTTTGAGGTCCGCCCTCACGATAGGATCAGCCTGCGGTGCAGGGCACAGGCCTCTGATCAGAGTTCTGATGTAGAGGCCAGTCCCGCCAACGACGAACGGCAGCCGACCGGCTGCGTATAACCGCTCGATGTGCTCCAGCGCAATGCGTCGATACCATCCAGTGTTGAAGGCTTCATCCGGATTCACCAGATCCAGAAGCCGGTGCGGCACAACCTGCTGATCCTCGGCGGTTGGCTTGTCCGTTCCAATATCCATTCCACGATACACCTGACGAGAATCCGCCGTCAGAATTTCGGTGTCAAAATGCTTGGCCACCTGTATCGCGACTCGACTTTTCCCGACGGCGGTCGGTCCCAGCAGGACGACCAAAGGCCGGTGGCGATGTGCACTCTCCACACGCGTGGTCATGCCACTGTCGACCAGAACTGCTCACCACAGCGCCACCAGATCCATCGGACATGAGTCTCTCTTGCACCTTGCATGAGCTACCAACCAGCCCGTCCGAACATCTTTTCGAGATCATCGATACTGAGTCGAAAGGACGTTCGTCTTCCATGAGGACAGGTGGTGATCTCCCCCTCTGATCGCCACTCTTCGACCAACATCTTGATTTCATCCAGTTGCATGGAGCGTCCAGCCCGGACGGCACCATGGCAGGCCAATGATGCCAACACCGGCCGCACTCGCGCCTCGAGCGCGGGAACTCGCTCCCATTGATGCAAGTCCTCAAGAAGATCCTCCAGGAACACTTTCGGGTCGACTGGACCAAGTCCGACCGGCGTCGATCGGAGCAAGACCGTGGTGGCGCCGAACGGCTCGATTTCTACACCCAACTTCTCGAGCTCCTCCTGATAGCGCAGGATCAAGGCCACATGATCCGGCGACAAATCCAGCGGATCGGGCAGAAGCAGCGGTTGAGCCTGAAGACTGCGAGCCGTCCACGCCCGATACAACCGCTCAAACAACACCCGCTCATGGGCTGTATGTTGATCGACCACCACCAGATCCCCCCCAACCTGGGCAACAAGGAATGTCCGGTTGATCTGTCCCAACGCCACCACTTCTCCGGCAGGCACTCGCACATACGGCTCCGCCGCCTCATTCACAAACGCCAGCTGGATCTCGGGACCTGGCTGTGGCAAGACGGTCGTCTCCGTTGGACGAGACGTGGTCATACCCGAAGAATCTGGCCACGAAGCAGCGACATGGGGAGTAGCCCGCTCAGATACCTCAGTGTCATCGTGTCCCGGTGCGCCCACTCCACCACTCAGCCGCCGGCGAACCGCTCGTCGAACGAGCTGATGAATAAATTCATTATCCGAAAAACGCACTTCTCGTTTCGTCGGATGGACGTTGACATCCACGCGCTCCGGATCGACATCAAGGAACAAAACGAATCGCGGATGGCAACCTCGAGGCAGAAATGAGCCATAGCCTTCTCCGACGGCGTGGGACACCGTCAGGCTCCGGACAGGTCGACGATTCACAAACAATTCTTGCGGAATACGCGAAGGCTTGGCATGGACCGCATCAATAATATACCCCGCGAGACTGGCGCCGGGTTGCCCGTCATGGAGAGGAAGACCGTGATCAAGAAACGCACGCGGGTACACTTGGGCGATCCGCTCCCTTTCTGATCGCACGGTCGGGTAGTTCAGAAGTTCCTGCGCATTCTGGGTGAAACGAAATTGTATGGCCGGCCATGCCAGCGCCGCCTGTTGTACCACTCGAATGATGTGCGTGCACTCCGTCGGGGCAGACTTCAAAAACTTTTTCCTGGCCGGCTGATGCTCGAACAACGCCGTCACCTCAATCCTGGTCCCGACGACCGGAGGGGCGTCGGTCATGTTTCCGACGAGTCCCCCCACGACGTCCAACTTCGTCCCTACCTCGTCAGAACGTGTCGCGGTCAACAATCGGACATGCGAAACGGCCGCGATACTTGGCAACGCTTCTCCCCGAAACCCCATCGTCCGAATGGACCACAGATCGGCATCAGACCGAAGTTTACTCGTGGCATGGCGCTGAAACGCACGGATCGCATCCTGACGACTCATCCCCTCTCCATCATCGGTCACCCGAATCAAGGAGAGGCCTCCATCCTTCACCTCGATTGAGATGGAACGACTCCCGGCATCAATGCTGTTTTCAAGAAGTTCTTTCACGACGGCAGCAGGGCGCTCAACGACTTCCCCGGCCGCAATACGACCAATCACGTCTTCCGGCAATAGGCGGATCTTGGTGCTGTCGTCTGTCTTCAGCACGGCACCAGGCTCCTCACGCACGATGGGAATGGGAACAAGGCAGGACGTCGAACAGAAGGGACGCTCATCGGAGCTCGGCCAATTTATGCTTGGCCAACTTGGACTCATCCGACGATGGAAACTCCTCAAGCACCCGTTTTAGATGTTTCCTCGATTTGGCAAGATCGCCGGTTTCAGCCGTCGCTAACCCAAGTTTGTAGAGCGCCGCCGGCATTTTTTCATTCCCGGGATACTCTGCAACAAGATAATCAAAGGTTTGAATGGCTCGACCGTACTCTTTCAGATTGTAATAAGACTCGCCCAACCAGTATTGGGCATTGGGAGTCAGGGACGTACCAGGAAAGTCTTTGATGAACCGTTGGAACCCGGCGATGGAGAGCTCATATTTCCCGTTCAGATAATCATTGTAGGCCAAATTAAACGCCGATGTGGGCGTGATGCCCGATGCGGTCACCACGGCCTCAACCGGAGGTGTCGACTTCACCGCCTTCGCCGCACGCAGTTCTGGTGAGGAGTCCAACCTGGCAGATGCCTGGCTCACGGTCTCTTCCATCTTCGCAAGTCGGCTTTCCAGCTTCTGGACACGAGCCGTCACATCATCAAAGCGTGACTTGGTCACGTCCGTGTCCTTGCTATCCTTGCTCCGCTCGATCGCTTCCAAGCGACGGACCACCGCATCAACCCGTTGATGATCTTGATCCTGTGTCTTGGAGATGGTCGAAAGCTGGTCCCGAGTCTGCATGAAGTCCGCATGCTTGGCGCATCCGGCAAACACCATCACCCATCCCAACCATCCCCCTATCACCGCTGTAGACATGACGGTACGGACTCGCATGCTTTACCGCACCTCCTTCAGTTGACCCAACTTGTCGGATGCTTTCCCTGCTTCCACACTTTTCGGGTAGAGCGTGACGACCTGTTTGAAAGCCGACGAGGCTCGTTTCTTGTCCTTCATAGCCAGATAGGCATACCCTTTCTTCAGAATGGCCGACGGCACCTTTTCACTGCTCGGATAATCGACCTCTACCTTATCGTACGCATCAATCGCTTTCTGAAAATCTTTCTTGCCAAAATACGACTCCCCCAACCAAAAGCGCGCGTTGGGCGCAAGGTTCGAATTGGGGAATTCGTCAAAAAATCCTGCAAATCCTTGCCTGGCCCCTTCCAAATCCCCTTCCCGAAACAACGCCAACAACCGCTCATAGCGAACCCGATCAGGGGGATCGGAAGTGACCTGAATGAGTTCCGACTTGGCTGATTCTTGAGGAGGCACGATCGTCGTCGCACCGCCTGATGTGTCCTGCCCGGCAGACAGTTTCGATGCCTCCCCTCCTTCCAACATCGCCTCATTCGGCCCCAGGGACGAATGCTGGGAAGACTTGGCCGCCTGCTGCAATGACACAGGCTTATGTGACACCTGTTCAACGGTCTTCACGAGGGCGTCAATGCGACTGTCCTGCTCATCAAGCCGCGCCGTGACTTTCTTCCCGACGGCTTCAAGTGCCTTGGTAATGGAGACCACACTCCGATTCACATCTTCCGCATGCGTTGCCGCAGTTTTTGAGTCCGCATCAATCTTTACCGCAAGGTTCTTTGAAGCATGCTCCCCTTCAGCAACACGATCGTTCAGGCCGGTCAGCGCTTCTCGAAACCCTGACAACGCCTGATTAAACTGCGTAAACTTTTGAGAAACCTGCTCGATCCTATTCTGATGCTCGATCAGCTCCTTTTGGTGCCCCTCCAGCTTGGCATCAACGCGTTTTGCCAATCCCTCATTCGTGCGTTGCACGACATCGATGACTTCTTTCTTGAGTGATTCCATCGCCTTTGCCAGATCGTCCAGCCGTGCCGACACCTTCGCATCCTGGGTCTCAAAGCTCTTCTGCATCCACAGATAGCGGGTACTGCCGTCGGTTTCCAACTTCGCCGCCAACTGTTCGAGTTTCTTGGTCTGCTGCTCTGCCTGCGCCGACCGGTATTTAAGATCTTCCTGCCTGGCCTGAAGGTCTTTGGTCAGATGCAGCGCCTTCTCCAGTTCTCCGCGTAACTGGGGAATTTCATACTCGCGTAGTGTCGTAATTTCTTGAGTCTGCTTGGCACTGGTCTGTTTGAAGTCTTTTTCAGTTTTTTTCAAGTCAGACTGCTGTGCGACACAACCCGGCAAGAAGAGCCCGCCTACGGCCAAACCCAGTAGCACGCCATGCGTAGTTCGCAGTTGAGACTTCATGCCTTGCACTCCAGTGGACCGACTACAACGAGGATACGCTGATGCCAACAGCATGTCCCACACGCACTATTTCCCCACCTTCACGACAAGATGCCCTCGACGATTCATCGAGTAGCAGTGCTCCCCATGTTCTGTGCAAAACGGCCGTTCTTTTCCATACGAGACGACCGAGAGGTGCTGGGGAACCACCCCCAGCTCGACGAGGTAGTTCCGAACAGCTTTCGCCCGCTTCTCTCCCAACACCAGGTTATACGCGGAGGTGCCTCGCTCGTCACAATGTCCTTCGATTTTCAGCTGAACGAGCGGATTTGATTTGATCCACTCCGCATCGCTGGTGAGCGCGTGGCGCCCTTCGTCGGTGATAGAAAAACTATCATAGGCAAAAAATACATCCCGCAAGCCGGCCGCCGCCGATGCCATCTGCTCCGCGCGTATTTCAGCGAGCTGACGGGCAGCACCGCCAGGATCGGACTTGGCCATCAGCGTGTTGCCCGGAGTCATCGTTCCATTTCCATTGTGACCACCGCCTCCGAGTCGTTCTTCTAAGGGGTTCCTATCGAATCCACGCAGGCTACTCGTCTCATCCTTCCCGGACAGCGATGTGTCGGGAAAGCTTGAACTTGCCCCACCTTTTGCTCCTCCTCGTGCCATCTCTTCCTGTAACGCACGTGTGTCTCCTCCCGATTGAACCGCCTTCCTCGAGCAAGCCGGACTCAACAGAAGGAGCACGCCAAGAATCACTGGTAGGGGGGTGACTACTAATGTCTTCATCGAGTCGATTCCCTTCTCATCAGGTGTTCTTTCTTTTCATACAGTGGAGGACGATTCTCGTCAATGCCTTGCACAAAAATCACGAGGCAGGAGACCACGTCGGTGCGCTATTGTGAGTCCCCGTGAAGGTAATTCGTTCCAAGTCCTTCCCGTCCGTATTAATCATATAGATATGGCTCTTCCCGTCCGCCGTGGAACTAAACACAATGTGACGTCCGTCAGGGGACCACGAAGGGGAATCATCCACCCCCGGCCCGGTCGTCAACTGCACGCGCTTTTGCCCATCGGGCGTGATGAGACAAAGCTTGTACTCTTTCCGTGGAGTCCGGCACACATACGCGATCCAATTCCCTCGAGGAGACCAGGCGGGGGCAGCATTATAATCTCCCTCAAAGGTCAATCGGCGCACATTGGATCCATCCGCGCTGATGAGAAACACTTGCGGTCCGCCGCTTCGGTCGGAGGTAAAGGCCAACTCGCGGCCAGACGGTGCCCAGGAAGGCGAGAGATCTCCGCCAGCATTGGTCGTCAACCGTTGCACCGCCTTGGTGTGGGTGTCCATGCGATAGAGTTCCGCATTCCCCTCAGAGCTGGACGAATACGCGAGAAAATTCCCGTCCGGAGAGAGTGCCGGCGTGATGTTCAGTCCGCCCTGTGAGACCAGAGTCCAGCGTTTTCCAGTCGAGAGCTCAAGGAGATCGATATCTTGCGTATTCCGATTGCGGTACGTCGTAAAGACCAAAAATCGCCGATCAGGGGACCAGCGCGGCATCAAATTCAAAAATCCGTCGGCCGTCAGTTGCCGCGGGTCGTAGCCGTCATAGTCCATGATGAATAACTCGCGCGCCGAACCCAGCTCAGACACATAGGCGATTTTTGTCCGAGCGATCCCTGGTTCTCCGGTATACCGAAACACCAGCTCATCGGCAAATCGATGGGCCATCAGTCGGACCACCGATGTCGAACCGACATAGCGTTTTCCACCGACTACTTCATTATTCCCCGCATCGTAGACATAGCCGTCCATATTCACATCGGAATCTTTATTCCCACTCTTGATACCAGCTCGTCCCCACACCACCACCGACACGCCATTCTCAACCGCGTGCTTGAAGGATGGATCCGGCTCAGCTCCGAGTTGGCCAGCCTTAATGCCGAGACCATTCACATCAACAAGAGCAAACACCAGGGAGCGACGTACATCTGTTTTGAGCACCTGCTCAATACGGCTACCGAGCTTCACGCGCCCTTCCGGCGATTCCGTACCACCCAGATTCTCAATTCCGGCAATCGCCAATGGAATTTTTTGAAAATCAGGCCTCGCCGCTTCAAGAAACACGTCGGCAGCACCGGATTCGATGATCCACACCAGGCCGACCAGGGCACAGAAACCGGCAATCACAAGCGTTCGTAACGTCATAATTTATCCTTGAGGCTCGCCCACGGTAAAGGTGAAGTGGGCATCAAAGTATGAATCGGAAATATCGGCCGGGAAGACAGGCAGAGGATTTGCACTCAGAACCGCCCGCTTTCCCGCCAGATCATAATATTCATTCCCAGACGATTGTTCGATGGATACACCCGTGACTTTCCCGTCCCGATGAAGTCTGAATTGGACGATTACCACATACACCTGGTTGGTCAGGTCCAGAGGCGGAGCACTCCAACTATTGCTGATGCGTTGTCGGACCAGTGCAAGATAGGCATTCGACCCAGGAGCCATTCCTGGAACCTTCAGCGTCGTGTCGACGGCCTTGACGCTCGACACTTTTGCCTCAACCTGAGGAGCCGGCGGGGAGGCAGGTTTTGAGGGAATATCGACCGAAGCCACGGCTTTGGGCACTTCCAGCTTGTTGATCTTCTTGAACTCTTCGTCCAAGTCTTTCGCAAGATCCTCCGTCAGGGACGAAGACGATTTCTGGGTCACAAGCTTCCCCGTGAGATCTCTCGTATCCGACACGACCGGCACATCAGGCAGTTTCATAGCCGCTGTCGCCCTGGGCTTCTCCTCGGGACTGATGTCTCCACGCTTCGGAGCATCCGGCGGTAACTCGATGCCCTTCATGATTTCGCTCATCATATCATTCGATGATTTCGCCCGAGTGACAGGAGGAGAAACCGGCGGGGAGAAAGCAGACGAAGACGGGACAGGTGCCGGCTTTGGAACGGGAACGGCCTTGGGTGGCGCGATCGTCGTGGTACGCTCGACAGGTTTTGGCAAATCGACAGACTTATGCTGCGGCACTGGCTTCGGACGTTCTAGGTCTTTCTCTTTCGAAATCGGTTGGCTCTTTTGAGGCTCAAGGGTTTTCACCTGAGGCGCCGGGAGACTGGCCAACGAAATCTCGACGGACGCAAGCGGTCGTTCACCATGACGCGGCAAGCGAATCCACGCCACGATGGCCAAAATCCCGATATGCAACACAAGGGAGACGAACAGGGCACGGCTCAGGCGGCGAGCCAGCTTCGCCTGCCACTCATCATCCGATATCATACCGGCTGATGTCCAAGCCTGCACCGTGAACCTTAATCCTACTGGTTAGGTGGAGGAGACGTCGCCTCCGTGATCCGCTCAGGTCCGGTTGTGGGATCGGTCACCATGCCGAGTTTTTCGATCCCGGCCTTTTTGACTCCATCCATAACCTGAACCACGACCCCATACGGCACATCACGATCGGCACGCAAATACAAGGAGACATCCGCGTGTTCTTGCTTCAGGAGATGTAACTTTCGCTCGAGTTGAGCCACGCTGACTTGATCTTTGTCGAGATACAGTCGTTGATCTTTTTCGATCGTCAACACGGCTCGAATTTCAGGTTTGATGGTGTTCGAGGCAGAAGTCGGCAACTTGATGTCCATTCCACGATACAGCATCGGCGCGGTCACCATGAAGATGACTAATAACACCAAGACCACATCGACCAACGGAATCACATTGATCTCGGCCAAGAACCGACGCTGCCGTGTCTCGAAAATCATCCCTTGACTCCGACGGCAACCGGATCGGCGGACTTGGTCTGCGGTGGGATCAGAGCCAGAAGCTCTACCACAACAGAATCCATCTGCAAGGCAGTACGCCTGATGCGCGTCAGGAAGTAATTGTAAGCAATGACCGCGGGGATCGCCGCAAATAACCCGGCAGCGGTGGCGATCAAGGCTTCGGACACTCCGGGGGCCACAGCCGCAATACTGGCCGTGCCCTGGGCGCCGATTTCCCGAAACGAATCGATGATCCCCATCACGGTTCCCAACAAGCCTACGAACGGGCTGATATTCCCAGTCGTAGCGAGGAACGGAAGGAAAGACTCCAACTTGGCGATTTGACTCTGCGCGATATGGGCGGCCGTCCGCTCCATCACATGCCTATCAAAGGCGAGCGCGCCGTTCTCTTTCATCTCCGTAGGAATGTAGCCGATCCGCTGGACGACGGTATGAAAAATCTTTGCGCAGGGACTTCCGGTAGTTTGTTGCACCTGCCGCGTGACCTCTTCGACATCTCTCGCTCGCAAAAGCACCGCCATAAAACGGCGGTCTTTCTCGTCGGCCGCACGAAAGCTCGCCCACTTATAGAAAATAACCGCCCAGGAAATGATGGAAAAACCCAACAGTAGCAAGAGGACCACTTTGGAGACGATCCCCAACGACATGATGACTCCCAGTGGGCCAGCTTGAAACATACGAGTCTCGACGTGCCTCCTTAGATTTCAGTCGCGCTGTGCAACGTGGATTGTACCAAACACTGGGGAAAAATGGCGGGGCCGACGGGATTTGAACCCGCGACCTCCAGATTGACAATCTGGCGTCCTAACCAGGCTGAACGACGGCCCCGCAAAATCTAGCTATGGCGGAAGATTGAAAATGACAAGACGCTCTCAGTTTGGTCGCCGATCAAGCCCCGAGCTGAGGAACAAACCCTCCGTACAAAAGCACTCTCCCTGCCGCTCCTTACCACAATGCTACTTTTGGTAGGCGGAACAGGGATTGAACCTGTGACCTCTGCCTTGTAAGGGCAGCGCTCTCCCAACTGAGCTATCCGCCCAATTTCCTTAGCAACCTCCGCGGAGCCTATCAAGTCCATACTGCCTTGTCAACCAGCAGACACCTCTTTCACCTCTCGTGTCACATCCATACGTGCGAAAGAAGTCTTCACCCTCAGGCTTTTGTTCCACCCAAGCCTCGTCGCATAAGCTGTCTCGGGAAAAATTGTTTATGAACATGCTTCAGCCGGCTCCGTTCTACATGCGTGTAGATCTGAGTCGTCGCAATATCGGCATGCCCCAGCATCGTTTGAACGGCTCGAAGATCGGCCCCCCCTTCCAGCAAGTGCGTGGCAAACGAATGTCGCAGCATGTGCGGCGAGATCGACTTCGCAATCCCCGCGCGTCGTGCCCGCTGCAGAAGCAACTTCCAACAGGCTTGTCTGGTCAACCCCTGCCCACGGCGACTGACGAACAACACTCGCGTGGAGCGGCGCTTCAGAAGCACCGGACGAATGTGATCAAGGTACTCACGCAACAGATCTCGTGCAGTCTGTCCCATCGGGACCAGGCGCTCCTTGGTACCTTTCCCCACGACCCGAAGGCAACCGAGATTGAGATCCACTTGAGACAGCGTCAACCCCACGAGTTCTGAGACACGAAGACCTGACGCATACAACAGTTCCACCATCACCCGGTCGCGTTGATCCTCTAACCGATCACGCACTGGCAACTCCAACAGAGCGGTCACCTCAGGCCTCGTCAACGTCTTCGGCAATCGAACAGGCCGGCGCGCCACCGCAACTTCACGGAGAGGACTCCCCTCCAAGACACGTTCCCGCACAAGAAATCGATACCAACCTCGCGTGGCCGAAAGAATCCGGGCAACCGACGAGGTCGCAAGCGATTCTTGTTTGAGAGCGGCCAAAAACGATCGGATCACCTGCGATGAGACGACATCGTTCATGCGCAGTCGATGCATCAGCAAATGGTGCTGCAATCGAAACAGATCACGCCGGTAGGCCTCGACCGTATTCGTGGCCAACCCTCCCTCAACTCTCAGTTGTGTGAGATATCGTTCAACCAGAGGGTCGAGAAGCGCGGTCGATGGGGCAGTCGTGGACATCAAGTAACCGAACTATAGCCAACTCGCGCATTTCGTACAATGCCACTCCCATTATAGTTCTCCTTGACAGGCCACCGCCTTTCCGATACTAGTCTGCGTACGGTCTACCATCGGCCGAACGGAATGCTCGCCCATTCACATCGCCTACTGCTCAACGCTGCTCGACTGTTGCTGGTTCTCACCATCAGCGGGACATTCACGCTCGGTGAGGCCCTTGGTCTCACACGCTCGGAACTGACAGGAACGACAGAGCCCCCCAAACCCATCGTTCCCATCCCACCAGTATTGAACCAGGCCAAGCAGTTGATTGAAAAGGGCGCGTCCGAATCGGCGGTGACCGTGCTCCGTCGATTCTTAACCACGACTCCTCCTTCTGAACACCTTGACGACACCTACTTACTACTCGGCGCCGCCCTCTACGGCATCAAAGACTATCCGGAAGCCCTTCGTTCTCTCAACCAGCTCCAGACGGAGTTTCCTGAATCCGACCTGCTAGACCGGGGCAAGCTCTTGATGGCCCGCACCCATGCAGCCATGGGCAATTTTGATCTGGCTCTGCCGTTGTTGGCTCAAGTTCGGACTACTACGCAGGACGAGGGCACGAAGCGTGAGGTGCAGCAGCTGACAGCCGAAATCCTGGCCAACAAGAAAGATTATGTGCGAGCGATCCACACCTTACTGGAAGGAATGGTCGGCAGCTCAGACGCACAGATGACCGAGACACGGGAACAAATCCGCCAGTTCATCTCGGACAAGCTGGATAAGCGTGGCCTGATTCGCGTACGTGAAGCCTATCCTCGCTCATATCCCGGGGACCTCGCCTCACTTCGTCTGATCGACTATTACACCGAACGAGGTGAGGACCACTTAGCAGAGCGAGAAACTCGGCATTTCCTTGCGGCGTTTCCCGCCCACCCCTCCGTCTCAAAAGTGAACGAGTCCCTCGATCTCATCAAAACGAAATTGAAAGCCAATCAATATCTCATTGCAGCCGTCCTTCCACTGTCGGGACCGCTGTCCACCTTCGCAACGGATGTCCTTCAAGGCATTCAACTGGCGGTAGAACGGGCTCGTGAGCAGCCAGGGTCACCACCCGTTGGACTGATCGTCAAAGACCATGACGCCGACCGGCAGGGCTTTCTGGACGATCTTTCGACACTGCTCCATGAGGATCGCCCGCTCATCGTCATCGGTCCGATGTTGTCGAAGAATCTTCCGGTCATGGCTGAAATGGCCCAAAAGACCAGAATCCCGTTAATCACACCGGCCGCCACACTCCCGAATGTCCGGCGGATGGGCAATTACCTGTTCAGCACGGCACTGACCTATGGGATGCAGGCCGAACGGATCGCAACCTACGCTGCCAAGGAACAGGGCTATCGACGGTTCTGCATTCTCTATCCCGATACCGTCTACGGCCGTGAGTTAGCCCGTCTGTTTGCACAAGATGTGCGGCGGCTGGACGGCGAAATTATTGCCATGGAAGCCTTTAAGGAGGGGGACACCAATTTTGCTCCCCAAATCCAGCGGCTCAAGGCCGAGGACCTGAAAAAGTACGGGTTGGCAGTCCCCGTCGAAGTGACCAATCCGACGGGCAAACCGCTGAGCCGAAACGAAAAACGAGTCCTCTACACACCAGGCTTCGATGCGATCTTCATCCCCAGTCGCTCAAAAGAGATCGGCCTCCTCGCCGCCCAACTGGCCTTCCATGATATCAAGGCTCCCCTTCTCGGCACCAACGGATGGAATTCCCAGGATTTCGCCCGCACCGCGGATCGTGCCGTCGACGGCGCGACATTCGTCGATGGCTTCTTCATTGATAGCCTCAATCCCGGTGTCCAGGAGTTTGTCCAACGACACCAGAAACGCTTTGAATCCCCTCCCTCACTCTTCACCATGCAGGGCTATGATGCCGCGAGAATTGCCATCGATGGAATTCGCCATGGAGCCACCACCGGAGACGCCCTGCACGAGTACCTCGCGACCTCACGCAATCTCCCGACACTGACGGGACCGGCCGGATTCGGACCTGACGGTGCTCTGCACCGACCGCTCTTTCTTCTTCAAGTGAAACAAGGTAAGTTTGTGCAACTGAACTGAGCGCAGGGGTATGAGTTCGTTGTCACAAATTCTCCACACCATCTCGTATATGGGACTCCCGCTCCTGTTTGCCATGGTCCTCCATGAGTATGCCCATGGCTGGATGGCGGAGAAGTGCGGCGACTCGACCGCAAAACTTCAAGGTCGCCTCACCATCAACCCTTTGGCGCACATTGACCCATTTGGTACCGTTATTCTCCCCCTGATTTGCCTGATGCTGCCGGGAAGTTTTCTCCTGGGCTGGGCCAAACCGGTCCCGATCAACCCAGGAAACATGCATCAGCCTCGGCGCGACATGGCCCTCACGGCGGCGGCCGGACCAGGAATGAATCTGTTGCTGGCCGTCGCCAGCGCCTTGCTCCTAGCTTTGATTTTAACGATCGATCCCGCCTTGTCCATCCGTAACACCGGGGACGCCGAGACGACGTCCAATCTGTTTGGGACCATGTTTCTGCGACCGATTGCCGTCATGGCGCTCTACTCGGTGATGATCAATGTCTTCCTGGCTCTCTTCAACCTGCTTCCCATTCCACCGCTCGACGGTGGCCGCATCTTGACGGCGGTCTTGCCGCCTCAACCTGCCATGGCGTTAGCCAGGTTGGAGCCATACGGGATGCTCATCTTGGTGGGACTGATCGTGTTCGACAAGGAGCTGGGGATCCTTCACATGATCACAGGAACCTTTGTAAAGACCTTGTCTGGAACCATTCTGTCCACCGCACTAGGCCTACGCCCAGGAGCAACTGAATGACGGCAATTCGAAAGCGAGTTTTGAGTGGGATGCAGCCCAGCGGCCTGATGCACCTTGGCAATTACCTGGGAGCACTGGAGAATTGGAAGGCCTTACAAGAACAGTATGACTGCTACTTTTTCGTCGCTGACTGGCACGCCCTCTCGACGAACTATGCCGACACCAGCCGTATTCGGATGTTTGTCCGCGACATGTTGATCGATTGGTTGGCTGGCGGCATCGATCCGGAACGTGCCACGATTTTTATCCAATCCCGGATCCCCGAACACGCGATCTTACATCTCTTACTCTCAATGATGGCTCCCGTCTCCTGGCTTGAACGCAATCCGACCTACAAGGAAAAACAGGAGGAGATCAAAGAGAAAGACCTCACCACCTACGGTTTTCTCGGCTACCCCGTCCTGCAGGCCGCCGATATCCTCTTGTACAAGCCTGATTTTGTGCCGGTGGGCAAGGATCAACTCCCGCATCTGGAGCTGACGCGGGAACTCGCGCGGCGCTTCAATGATATCTACAGGGCATCGGTGTTTCCCGAGCCGAAGGAACATCTGACGAAGTTTCCCAAGGTAATCGGCACCGATGGCCGCAAGATGAGCAAGAGCTACCATAATACGATCAATCTCTCGGATACAGAACCAGCTGTCCGACAGAAACTCAAAACCATGGTGACCGACCCAGCCCGTGTGAGACGGACCGACCCCGGCAATCCGGACCTCTGTCCGGTCTATGAATTCCATAAGATTTACTCTCCCCAGGGGATTCAAGACCAAGTCAACAAAGACTGCCGAACCGCCTCGATCGGCTGCATCGACTGCAAGAAATTGGTGGCGGATCGGTTGGTGGAACAGTTGACGCCGATCTGGGACAAGCGTGCGAAGCTCACTCAAGATTTGTCCCGGGTCGATGAGATCGTTGACGCCGGCAGCAAACGTGCCGCCACTGTCGCAAAAGCGACCCTCCAAGAAGTCAACGAGGCCATGAAGATTTAGGAGTGGTCCCAGAGCCGTCCGCTCGTCCGTTGACCAACACAGAGCAACGAGAAGTGAGCCTGAAAGAGTCTATCGATCCGTTCATATACATTTGTTTCTTCTGCTCCACTGTTCGAGTACCATTTCCACATCGGTCTCATCGATTCCAGGTGACTCCTGAAGATCATCAGTTGTGATAAGGTGTCGTATTCCACAAATCATTTATTTACATGGAGTACGGCATGAATCGGCCTTGGTATCGCCTGGTTGGCCTCAGCCTCAGCCTTGCCCTCACACCTTCAATAACCTCGGCGGCTGATCCACCTTGCGATACGTATCCACCAGCCAAACAATCCCGCTGTGCAGAGATCTGGAAAGCGTTGAACAAGGAAGACGGAGCGCTCATCGCACAATTTGGATTGGATCAACAGAAACGACGGGAAGAGGGAAAGATCAACGCCCAGCAACATCTCGCCGAGAACATGACCTTCATCAAACAATCCACTCAAAAGCGGATTGAGCGGCTCAGAGAACGCATGGCCAAGGAGTAGCCTTCAGCCGTTGAAAAATACCGCCTGCGTTGTTCTCGCATCGCTCAGGGGATCATCGTACAACCCGACGTATGACTCGCCTCGTCGCTCGCTGCGGCCTAGCCGAACGAGTACCTTCCGTCATACCCGGACAAACTGATTGGACTCTTTTTCGAGACCGATCTCTGTCTCAGGCCCGTGGCCGGTAATCACCGTCGTCGCATCGGCAAGCGTGTAGAGCCGTTCTCGGATCGATTCTTCAATCGCATGAAAGTTTCCGCCCCACAAGTCGGTCCGGCCGATGCTGCCCCGGAACAGGGTGTCACCTGCCAGTACCAGCTGGTCATTCGGCACATGAAAGCACATCGACCCAGGCGTATGGCCCGGTGTATGGAGCGCAATAATCGGCACCTGCCCCAGCATCACCTTTTCTTCATCTACAAGCCAATAGTCCGGTAAGAGGGCCGGTCTATAGGACGCCCCAAACATGCGGCACTGCAGTTCGAGGTTTTCCCACAGCTTGAGATCGTCTTGATGGAGACACAAAGTTGCGCCGGTCGTACGCTTGAGCTCGCTGGACGCCAGAAAGTGATCGAAATGGGCATGGGTATGCAAAATGTGACTGATCGTGAATCCCAGTCGCTGCACTTCCTGGACAATTCTCTCCGGGGCCCCGCCGGGATCGATCACGATCGCTTGCTTCGTCACGGGGTCACCGACGATCGAACAATTACAGCCGAGCGGCGGGACTGAAAACGTTTTTCGAATCAGCGAAGCCATGAGAGTCGCATGCTACCGCCATAGGACCGTGCGGCGCAAGTTAGGGACGTGCTCCGTCATCCGCGCTATCGCGAATGGTCCACACCACTTCCGCATCAAAGAGATCCCATACCTCTTCCCGCCGATGAAACCACACCAGGAACCCTGCTCCGGTGCCATCACGACGCCTATTCTCGACGTACACGAGAGCTTGATCGTTCTTCAGCGTTCGCCCCACACGCGAGAACGCCAGACGATCGAGCACAGAGCGAGCGTGCACCGCCATCTTATGACCATTTAGAGTAGGAACCGCCAGGCGTGCCTCTACGTCATCGCTCGTCTCTTCGGACACAAATCGATAGCGCACGCCAAATCCAAATCTGCCTTCGAGTCGGCTCTGTGCTTGGTTGGCACCGATAAAATCGCGGACCAGCTCTTGCGGTATCATTCCATTGAAGAACTCTTGCTGCTGAAAAAACGCCATTGTCATGGAATCAGGTTGGTCCGGCACAAGCCGTGACACCGTCATACGTTCCAGTAGGACCAAGTGGATCTGGGATGTAAGAAATTTACCCTCAATGACCCGGTCGTACAGGTCATAGTCCTCCGGTAGAACAGCAACACCAACCTGCCTTCCTTCCACCGCAAGCGACAACCCCGTGAAAAGAAATGGCAATAGCATCGCAGAGGCAACCATCTTGTTCATGACAGAGCACCGATCGAGAAGCCATTTCCAATAATCAAATTTCCGATATCGCATTTACAAGTTGAGGCGAAGCGTAGATAATCTTACCAGTCAACTGAGAGGAGCACACGTGCAGGATAAAACACTGGGCAGTCCGCAGTCACTGGGAATTGGCATCGTCTGGTTCATGATCGCGCTCGGCTGCGCACCCGATGGTAGTCGGGAGAATCCTTTCCGTGTGGAGAATGACGCACTCAAAAGGCAACTGGCAAAGCAAGAGTCTCTCTTAGGCTCTTTGCAAGACGGAAATAAGGTGATGCAGCAACAGATCGATCTGCTCAATCAAGAACTCCGTGATGCCAAGAGCAGCATGGAGGTCACCAAAGCAGACGCAAAACGGCTTAACGAGCAAATGGAGCTGCAGCTGGCCGAAACCAAACGCATGATTGCCGCACAAATGGCAGAATCCCTGAAAATCGATGAGAAAGGTGCCCAGTCCGATACCTTACCGCGCCCCATGCCGACAGTGGCCAAAGTGGTTGAAGACGCCTTGGCGCGCAATGGCTATCACCTGAAAGTCAGCGTCAAGACCGAACAACGCGCGGTCTATGTGACTGAGCGCAAGATTTCCACCCCTGCGACGCTTGAGATGACGGGCTCACGAAACCAATATCTCGTTTCACTTGAAGCCCTCCCCGATAGTGTCACGAAGCTCGGGGTCAAAGCAGAGTTCGAACGGGTCGCGCAGGGCGGACGGATCTTGAGTGTGAGTCATGAAGAGACCACGGAAATCGAGCGCCGCCTGATCAGCGAAATTAATAAGGCGCTCGAAAATCCTCAGAAAACCTAACCCACATTCACGAAGCTCACCACAGCTCGGTTCGGGAAATATCCAAGTTCATGAATGCCGCTCCTGGAATTGTGGCTTCGCCGCTATGACAGGCACCTAGCGGGCACACTCGCGGACGGCGTCACAAGTCCATCCCCCGCCGACAGCGCTTCAGACCTTCATGAATAGTGTGGACTCAGGCTGGGAAACAGCGCCTGTTCCCCAACAGATCCCGATTGCCTACAGAGGCACGGGATACACACTCGTTGGCTCACTCACCAGTGACATTCTGTGGTTTTCTTGGTCAGCGTCGAGCCTCGTGCTAGCATTTTCCTCCGATGGCGCTCTCAACCACCGTCCATGATCTCCGTACACCGATCCGTTCTTCTCACCCCCTCGTTGTCATTGAAACAGTGGAAGAGGAGCGGGTGCTGGCCCTCCTGCAATCCGTCACAGCTCAGGAACGGATGCCGCTCTTCGAATGGTCAGTGACCAGAGGGCTGACCCGTGCCGATGATGGCCCGACTCTGAGCAAACTAACCACGACCCCCTTGGCAGTCCTTCAGCACCTCCATGGGTTAACGGTCGAAGCAGTATTTCGGCTAAAAGATCTGGGGCCACATCTCCAGGACTTTGCCGTGTGTCGCCAGCTACGGAAGGTTGCAGCCGTCTACAGTCGAACGCGGGCCACCTGCGTCCTGACCGGTCACCCGATCGCGCTGCCACTGGATCTCGACAAGATCGCCGTCCGGCTGGACCTGAAGCTCCCGGATCGAGAGGAATTGCTGTCAATGCTCCAAGGTCTGCTGCAGTCACTCGGCCCGAGATCCGTCTCTCGCCCACATTCCACCATCCGTGTGCATAGCCTGCTCAATTCGCTCGGCAAAGCCAGGACACCAGACAATAATCCCGCCGGTGATGAATCCGATTCGATCCTCCGGGCATTACAAGGCTTCACGCTCCATCAAGCACGTCAGGTGATCGCCCACTGTCTCGTCGAGCAAGGTACCCTCTCGGCCGAGGATGTGCGGACCATCCTGAAACGCAAGATGCAAGCGATCAAAGACGGCGGTCTGCTTGAGTACTATCCGCTAGAGGATAACCGGTTTGAGTTGGGCGGATTCAATAATCTCAAAGCGTGGCTGGACCGCGCCCAAGTTGGGTTTACCCCGGAAGCCAAATCGCTCAATCTCACCCCGCCTCGAGGGATCATGTTCGTCGGCGTGCCGGGCTGCGGCAAGTCTCTGGCGGAAAAGGCCATCGCACGAGAGTGGAAACTCCCCCTGTTGAAGCTTGATGCCGGCCGATTATTCGACAAGTTCATCGGAGAATCGGAAAAGAACTTTCGGAAGGCGATCGAAACGGCTGAGTCGTTGTCCCCGATTGTCTTATGGATCGATGAGATCGAGAAAGCAATGGTCGCAGGAGGCGGAAATGGTGAGGCCGATGCAGGCCTGAGTCGTCGCCTGTTTGGAGCGTTTCTCACATGGTTACAGGAAAAGAAACATGACGTATTCGTGGTCGCTACGGCCAATGACCTCTCATCGCTCCCCCCGGAACTTCTTCGGAAGGGCCGATTCGATGAGATCTTTTTCGTCGACTTACCGGACGATGCCGAACGCGCGTCGATCTGGAGAATTCATCTTGGCCTGCGCAAGCAAGACAGCACCCAGTTCGATCTCGAGAAGATCGTCAGCGCCAGCGATGGGTTCAGCGGGTCTGAAATTGAGCAAGCCGTGGTGGCCGCCCTCTATCGGGCACTCCATCAAAAAACGCCGCTCACAACCGATCTGCTCATTGAAGAATTAACCCATACCGTTCCCTTGTCGGTGACGAGACGAGAAGATATTGATGCACTCCGACAGACTGCTGAAGGGCGATTTGTAAACGTACGGTAGCAAGAGGAGGACCGATGCAACATATCGCCATCATGATGGTCCTCGCAATCGTAACGCTAGCAGGCTGCGCCTCACCGCGTCAGAAGCCACAACACGTGGCCATTGAATTATCAACCTCTGTGCAAAACCTTAGTGAGACAAGTAACCGATCACCATTACCCGTCCCTAGTCAGCAGACACCGTTCAGTTCTCACGCACCAGCTCCCATCTCCATCCCCCCCTCCCTACCCAGTCGATCCGCCATCGTTCGCTCCGCCGTACGGTTATTAGGATCAAAGACCATCACCATCCAAGGTCGGCGCATCAACTATGACTGTGCGGGAGTGACACGTGCCATCTTTTTGGAGCATGGGATTGACCTCTACCGAAGTAGCCACCCCGAGGTCAATGCGAACGGCGTCCGGCTCATCCACAACCATGTGCGCCAGTATGGCATGCTTCATCAAGACATGGATGTACGCCCAGGTGATCTGGTGTTCTTTGATAACACCTGGGATTTCAATGGGGACGGTTTGCTGAATGATCCGCTGACACACGTCGGCATTGTCGAGCAGATCGAGCCAGACGGAACGGTCACCTTCATCAGCCGAGTGGCTGGAGCCGTTGCACGCTACCGCATGAATCTGAGCCAACCCCATGTCCACAAGACGTCCGATGGACGGCTGTTGAACGACTATATCCGACGAAAACGCTCAACGGATCCCGAGAACACGGCCCGACTGACCGGCGAGCTATTTTCCTTCTATGGGAACCTGCTAAGTCCTCAAAAGAACGAGCCTTTCAAGGGACAATCTGATCAGCATCCATACGGACAACGGGTCTCCGACATCTCATCCTCTGCAGTTACGGAACAGTGAGCGACACTTCATGGCACCATCGATTCCTCTCATCATAACGGAGATACCTGACTGCGAAGGCTCACACTCATTCCAGCTATGAGTTTGAGTACGACTACAGAACGACCGGCTGCCATCCGATAAGAATCCCAGTGAGTCACTCACAGAGGGATGGTACCTGAATCCTTAACTTTCAACCGAGCTGCTAAAATAACTATTATGGCTATTTCATCGAAGCACACAGACGTCCGAGAAACCAACCCACTGCGGCGAACCTTGGCCGATGTTCGGCATGGACTTTTAGGCTTGCATAAAGCCCTGATTGTCGCCGAGCAACTGACCTATGAGCGGATTTATGGACGAGTGGATTCCACTGGCCAGCTCCTCCAGCTGGTGATGAACGACCCATGGTTTACCTGGCTCCACCCATTATCGAACATGGTTGTCCGTATCGACGAACTGCTCGACGGACACGATCAACCAACAGTTGATGACGTCGCGATCTTACTGACGGAAATCAGAGGACTCATTCGCCCCTCTGAACTTGGCGATGGATATGAGCGGAGTTATTATGAGGCGCTTCAGCGCGCCCCAGACGTCGTACTGGCTCACTGCGAGATGAAGAAACTGCTGACACTCCCATCGGTATAACGTTTCACCAGTCTAGGGCTCACGATGAATGACCGCCGTCGGTCCTGATGGACCGACGGCGGTCTTGCGTTCTGAGCACACCTCCAACCCCCGTCACACAATCGACAGGTAACATGAGGCCAGCGCGCCTGAAGACAGCTCAAGTCCATCCCTTGTATGATGCAGCATGGCAAGCCAGGGAGGAAACAGCCCTACACACAGGATCCCGATGGCCCTTTCCAGCAGACACTGGGGGCTTCTCCTCCTAATCATATCTGCCCTATGCCCAAGTCCTGTCTACCCCCAAGTCCGCTCTGTCGATGTCCTGATCACAGTCGTAAAGGATAAGATCGTTGCCCTACCAGGGGGCGGGAGTCCCGTTGAAGAGCCACTGGGAGTCAATGAAACGATCGTCACCACTGCGGCTCACGGACCAGCTGGACTTGCTCAGACCACGCGTAGACTATTGGGCTTTTCTTCGGCCTTACACCGATGGACGGAGGTGCAGCTGGGTGTCGAGGAACAGGTGGAGCAACATCAGGTATTACCGCGCGTGCTTTTGGTCCAGACCAATCGACGGGTCCATGGGTTTCAAGAAAGTCGTGGCCACTGGTTCAGCGAAGCGTTGGGACCGAATGAAACCGTTCATCAACTGCACGGGCGAGGCCATGTCGCCGTCGCGATCACGCCTGAGCGAGCCTTGGCATTTTCTGCTTTCACGGGAGGATTCTTCTCGATACGCTTCTCACCGAACGAGCAGGTACTGTCGATCGACCAGACACACGACGTCACCGTGGTTCGAACTACCGTCCGTCAATTGGCGTTCCGTTCACAAATAGGCCTCTGGACAGAAATGAGATAGGAACGGCCCTAATTACAAGCGGCTCTCTCGCCTCCAGAGATACCCAGCAAAGATAGTGGCTCCAAGGACGCACAGCGTGAGCAGGATGAGACAGCCGACCGCTAAGATTCCCGCCCAGGGAGCGGCATAGCCCTGATAGATGACCGACAGTGGCTGATCCGTCATCGGGCTGAAATGCGAGAACCAACCGAGCCCTAGACCGAGCATTCCGACAACCGTCCAGAAACGGGCGCCTACCCATCCTGCCCGATACAGCCAGACTCCCAATCCCATCCCGCCCAGGATGACCGTCGCCACGACGAGAAATCCAATCGATTGTTCGTCGATCGGCCAATGGAAATCTCCTCGAAGAAGATGGTCGACGAGATGCAGTACGTTCAGGAAAGCAATAACTCCGAGAAGTTGGAGCAGGCGAGGATCAGGCATAGAGGCTGTCCTATTGTTAGCCTTGAGCATCATTCATGAGTGTAATACTCTACCCCACCAGAAAACTGACGGCGCAAGCAAAGATCGGCGACCACCACACATTCAAGACCGAAGGGAAGATACCCTGCATAGCCGAGCAGCGGCATCTCGAACAACTGGAACCGATGGACGAATGGAAGCGCATACTCCCAGTGAGCCAGGCTCTTCCAGTTCCACAGCTCCCAAAAGATTCCGCAGATCAGCGCCGCTAGTGCCGGCACCCCGATGCCTCGCCAATCCCCCTGCGCAAGGGATGAAAAAACGGTCGGTGTTCCGGCGAGCGTTTGAAGCGAGACGACCAACAGCAGCGGTCCAACCCAAACCAGTGGGAAAAGATAATTGGGCCAGAGTCCAATGCCGAAAAGTCCACAGCAGGACAGACCCACAAGTACCCAACCCGACCACTTCTTCTGTAGATGTTGAATGGCTTTGAACCGATTCCGGCCAGAACTGATGACACAATACGAAGTCAGTAGCTCCGCCGTGCCGATCACAGCCGGCAGCACAGTGGAGAATGGAGTCGTCGCTCGGAAGAAATACTCGAACGACGACAGATCAGCCACACCAACGTAATACCAGTTCTGGACAAATCGATTGAGATACTCAAAGACCCACCAGAACACAGCGCTCAAAGGAAAGAGTGACAGAAAGTACCGAGGCCGATGGAGCATCATGCATCGGCCAGTGCGAGCGAATGTGCAGGCGTTCACAATCATGATGTAGCCGAGCCACAGCGGCGTGAATGTGTGCTCCTGGATCACGACCAGCTCGGGAACACGAGTCCAGGCTACGACCCACCAGAGACAGGTCCATCCGACTGCGAGCCAGCCCCACCAGGGGAAGAGGAAGCGACAGTGCTGAGGGTTGAGTGCTGGGTGCTGAGTTAGGAGAGATGACGAAGGAAAGTCTGTTCTGACCACTCGCAGAAGAATCAGTCCAACAGTCAGGGCGATCAAGAGCGACAGAGTGAGAAATACCGGCCAGGAGAATGGCTCATGGTGCACATAACTGGTGCGGGGAGGAAATTCGAGATAGCGACCTAGCGGTTCACCCGCCCCCAACACACCAAGTAGAGGAAGACCGAGCAGTAGCACGAGGGACAGGCAGATAATACCGGCTCGACTCATGCCCCATGCCACTACAGACGCGCTTCATCAAGCTCGATGACCTCGGCCCAGGTCGTGACGGATGGTAAAGAGCTGACCACCACACCACGCTTTGTTGCAATCTCCTGAAGACGGTCTTGGAATCGCTGACGAGCTGCCTCGTCTTTCGGAGCGGCAGCCAACAGCCCTTGTGACCATTGTGTAACCTCCTGATCAGAAGGCTTGCGACCATTGGCCTTCACCCAGACAAGCAGCTCCTCATCCGTCCCACCGGCCAGTACCCGCTGTTCGAAAGCTTTTGCATCGATGCCAAGAAAGTCAATCAGGTACTTGTCGAACCCCACCGTGATGTAGTTGTAGTCCTGAATCTGTCCGGCATGACGCAGACGAATTTTATCGATGAACCGTCCCAGATGAGCAATACCACCGAGTAGGACTTTTGGACTGCGGGGATACGTCACTATCTCGTTTTCTCCGGAAAGTTAAATTTAACTCTTACCCCGAGACACCCAATAGCCAGGCTTTCGCTTCAAGTGCATAACAGCCGCCACATAGATGACTTCACCTTCCAGGGCATAGATTACGCCATAAGGAAAACGTTGCAGAAGATAGCGTCGGAAGCGGCCCTTTAAGACACGCCAAACAGTGGGGTGTTGTTGAATTTGCTCAAGAGCTGATTCAATCGCATCCAGGAATTCTTGTCCTAATCCATCCCGGCAATCCTCATAGAATAATGCTGCCTGGCGAATCTCCTTTTTCGCAGCAAGATCGAGACGGACCCTCAATGACGAAGTTCCTTGCGCAGATCACGAATGGCTGTAGCCGCAGAAACCGTTTTGGTCTTTTTCCGCTTCCACGCGGTAAACCGCCGCTCGGCTTCTAAGATCCACGCTTCGTCCACCGTAGTAAGCGGCTCATGTGTCATTTGAACAAGCAGTCGCTCGGCTAACCGCTCACGCTCCATCGGCGGCAACTTCCTCGCTTGCTTTTCAAGCGCCAATGCTCTAGCTGTCATCGCATTTCTCCTGCCATTACCATTCGTTCAGAACTCTACAAGCTTTTCCTGGCGGTTGCAATGACATCACGGCTGAACACTTCTCACAAGACCGACTTGCACAACATTGCGCAATGACGGGCACTCGCACATATCGAGGGAAAGAGGCTCGATCCTTTGGTTGCAGGCTTAACGCCAAACCGCTTACAAGCGTAGACCGAGACTCACGGAAGGCCAAAGCGGGGAAAGCCCGCGACTAAGCCTACAGGTCTTCAAGTTTTTTCCAACCTTGCCGATATAGACACCAGATAGGGGCTAGCAAGGAGGCACCTATGCGGCTAAGGAATGGCCCAAGAAAGTACGTGCGGTATTCTGCCAGTGTCCAGACTGACCACGGCGCAGCGGAAGGAGTCCTCTTCGATCTTTCTGCAACGGGATGCCGCCTGCAAAGCAACCTGACGCTAACTCCAGGCACCTACCTCGCGCTGCATATTGAGACTCCGGAAAGTGACGCTCCTCTTGGCATCGACGTCTCCGTCGTGCGGTGGCACAAGGACAACCAGTTTGGGATCGAGTTTCTGAGGTACGCTGAAGCCCATCGCGAGCGCATCACTAATCTGATCGAAGGTCGAGAAATCACGACCGTTTCTGATCACGCTCACGAAGAAGAGCTGGTTCTCAGCGCCGCCCTGGCGTAAGCGCATCGGCCTTCTCATTTTCGCCGGCATCGGTGCCGGCCGGCCTATCGGTTCTGAACAACACGCCATCGACCTGGTACATTTCACCGGTCTTCCCATTCGACCAGCCGTTCTCAAACTCCACCAAATGGAAACCCCTTTGCTCTAGGAAAGGCAGCATATCGCGCAACAGCACCTCACCACGATAATTCTCCACAAGCGACATCTCCACCTTCAGGCCTACAACGCGGTGTAATTCGCTGCCGATGCCCTCGATCACATTCCGTTCATACCCCTGTGCATCGATTTTCAGAAAGAGACGATCACCTTCCGGGTAATATTTCTTCATCATCTTTTCAACAGTGGTAACTCTAATTTTTTCTTGTCGGATGACGGCTTGATCAGGAGCATTCTTCACGACATGTTCGGTCATCGTCAGAAGCGAGCTGGCCCCACCATGTCCCCCTGATACATTGATCACGCAAGATCCCTCTTTTTCACCTAAGGCAACCTGTTCCACCAACCACTTTGGATCAGGCTTAGCGTTTTGTCTCAATTGTTCGAATAGATGGGAAATCGGCTCGAATGAAACGATGGTTTTGTCGAAACCAATCCATCGAAACCAGGGACCATACTGTCCGATATTGGCGCCGACGTCGAACACCATGTCGACCCGGTATTGCGCCAGGAGTGTTTCAAGTTTCGTTTTTTCCCTAACCTGTTTTCTCCGCACCTCCAAACCAAAGTTCCCAAGCAAGGCTTGTATGGGCCTTTTAAAATAATTCATGATTCTGTTTTCTTACATCCTAATTCCTCCATTGACCAACACTTTCACGTTTCGCTGTTGTAGGTTGAGGCACCTGAAACAGAATCTCTGCTCGCCGTCGCGAGTCTTGCTCGTGTGCTGACACAAAGACAATCCGTTCGGCTTTAATTTCTTCGGCACGCCGAAGATAATCGCCTGCGCGTCACTGATCTGGCCGAAGGTCGCAAAGCTCCTGCCACCTCTGTTTACGCTGAGCAGGAATCACCAGTTCTCAGCCCAACTGCATAAGCACCTCTACCTCCGCAACCTGTATCTTCTCCTCTTCAGCTGGGCACGATCTTGATAAGATCGATAAACAGAGAAAGCAAAGATTGGGTGTAGCTCATGATCAGTCTACAGCCGTATTGGAAAGCACCTTAATTACCTCGTGGATATTGGACGCTGCACCGCCAAATTTCGTGGTGATCCAAAAAAGATCTCGATCGTGAGTTACTAAAGTAAAACCTCTTTTGATCGACGTTTCGGCAATTAGCGAATCTTTGGCATTATTTGGCTTGCTCTCATTCAGCAGGTCAAGCTCAGACCTTATCGGTCTATAGAGATTGTCGGTAGCTACCCACTTACACCTGCCCCATTTTGAGATTCCCCACACAGCTGACTCAGTTGTGACCGGTTGTTCTTCCCCCAACTTCGCTTCATCTAGACGCGAGAGCCCTAAGGAAAATGATTCTGTCGACACTCTTATGTTAGTGATTTCTTCAAAAACCTGTATTAAGGCGTCTCTTCTTGCTCTATTAGTTGTGTTCTTCAATTCGTCGATCTGAATATGAGTCGCATAGAACTTTGCTCGACCAACAAACCTGCTAAGTTCTGCCATACCATCGAGAACATGGTTAAAAACATTAGTATCGAACATGAAGCTTCGCATTCAGCGTTCCTTCTATCGGCCAACTAATGAGAGCAAATACGAACAGGCTAGTTTCTAATCAGCTATTGGCAACGACGCAAGAGAGGCTAGGGGACGGTCCTGACGATCACTCAGATGATGAGCCCTTTGCCTCCGAGTCTTTTTTGCTGAGGAACCGTCTGGGCTTTAAGGCCCCGGTGACATAGGCAAGTTGGAGCGCCTCCTCTAACCAGGCAATCCGCTGCGTAGGTGTCGCTGCTAGGGACGCTTGGAGAAGTGTTTCCGGATCAGGATTTTCGGATGGATGGGGAAGGCCTAATGAAGAAAACGATTCATCAGCCACAATAAGGACACCACTCCTTCAGGCGAACTGAATCGATATCCCAGGAGTATGAGTGCGCAAATCTGTACTTGAAACAGATTCCGTTAAGTGGCAGCCTTCTTCGCCGACTTCCCCGCTTGCAGATACTTATCAATGCCCGCCGCCATCTTTCGGCCTTCGGCAATGGCCCAGACGATGAGTGAGGCGCCGCGTTTGGTGTCGCCGCCGGCAAAGACGCCGTCGAGATTGCTCATAAAGTTTTCATCGACGGCCACCGCGCCACGTGCGTCATATTTCACACCGAGGCTGTCGAGCAAACCATTCCTGACGGGACCGGTGAAGCCCATGGCGAGCAGCACCAAATCGGCATTTATCTCAAATTCACTGTTAGGCACCGGTGTGAACTTACCATTCTCAAACTTAACCCGATTGGCATGAAGCTTGGTCACTTGACCGTCGTGGCCGGAGAACTTCGTCGTGGACACACTCCATTGCCGGTCACAGCCTTCTTCATGAGCATGGGACGTACGGAGCTGCATCGGCCAGAGCGGCCATGGGGTCGAATCGGCCCGTTGCGGAGGGGGCTCCGGCAGCAATTCGAATTGATGGGCTTCTACACACCCTTGGCGATGTGCCGTACCGAGACAGTCCGACCCTGTATCGCCGCCGCCGATAATGACAACGCGCTTCCCCTTTGCAGTAATCGGCTCGTCGGTCATCGGAATACCGGCCGTACGCTTATTCTGCTGGGTTAAATATTCCATCGCCAGATGCACACCCTTCAGCTCGCGCCCTGGGATCGGCAGCTCGCGGGCCAACTCGGCCCCCATGGTCAACCCAACGGCATCAAACCGTTGCCGCAACTGTTCGCCGGTGATGTCTTTGCCGACGGCGACGCCGGTTTGGAACTTCACCCCTTCGGCTTTCATCTGCTCCAGACGGCGGTCGATCACCCACTTTTCCATTTTGAAGTCGGGAATACCGTAGCGAAGCAAGCCGCCGATCCGATCAGACTTCTCGAAAACCGTCACATCATGGCCGGCCCGAGCCAATTGTTGTGCGGCGGCCAATCCAGCCGGACCGGAACCGACGATCGCCACAGTCTTGCCGGTGTTCACGACCGGCACGATCGGCGTGACAAACCCTTCGTTGAAGCCCCGATCGACGATGTTCCATTCAATGACGCGGATCGAGACCGGATCTTGGTTAATCCCAAGCACACAGGCCCCTTCACAAGGGGCCGGGCAGAGACGTCCCGTGAATTCAGGGAAATTATTCGTGGTGTGGAGCGCCTTCAGCGCATCATTCCAACGGCCGCGATGGACGAGATCGTTCCACTCCGGGATCAGATTCACAACGGGACAACCGGTATGGCCCTGGCAAAACGGCACACCACAGTCCATACAGCGGGCGCCCTGAGTCTTCAGCTTATCCTCGGGGATCGGCTCGTACATCTCCTTCCAATCAAGCACACGCAGCTCGATCGGCTTACGCTTCGGGCCCTCGCGGGCGTATTTCATGAAACCTTTCGGATCACCCATCTTCTTCTCTTCTAACCCCTTACCTCTAACTTTTCACTTCGCACCAGCTAGTGGACTGCACTCGCTTTCCGCTTCCGCTCCTCAATGACGCGTTTGTAATCAACCGGCATCACCTTCACAAACTTCGGTACCGTGGCCTCGAACGCATCAAGCACTTGCTTGGCCTTGCGGCTCCCGGTGTACATAAAGTGTTTGGTGAGCAACCCATGGAGCAGTTGCTTGTCTTCTTTCGTGGTCAACGTCTCCAGTTCGACCATTCCCGTGTTGCAGCGACTCTGGAACGTCCCTGTATCATCCAAGACGAACGCCACTCCTCCGGACATCCCGGCTGCAAAATTGCGACCGGTCATACCGAGGACTACGACCACGCCACCCGTCATATATTCACAACCGTGATCGCCTGTCCCTTCGACCACGGTCTGCGCTCCGCTGTTCCGCACGGCAAACCGCTCGCCCGCCATTCCATAGAAATAGGCCTCGCCTTGTGTGGCCCCATAGAGCGAGGTATTGCCGATCAAAATCGTCTCTTCCGGACTATAGAGGATGTTCTTGGGTGGAAAGACGATGATCTTCCCGCCGGACAACCCCTTCCCAATGTAGTCATTGGACTCTCCCTCAAGCGTAAGCGTGATGCCTTTCGCCAAAAAGGCCCCAAACGATTGACCGGCCGAGCCGGAAAACTTGATTGAAATCGTGTCTTCCGGCAATCCCTCAGGCCCATACTTTTTCGCAACCTTACTGGAGAGCACTGTGCCGGTCGTCCGGTTGATATTTCTGATCGGCAGTTCAACCTTGACCTTCTCGCCTCTCTCGATTGCAGCTTTACAGAGTTCGACGAGCTGGTTGTCGAGAATATCGGCCAGACCATGGTCCTGCTTCTGCATGCAATACCGTGGCACATCCACGGAAACATCCGGCGCCGCCAGCAGCGGCGTCAGATCAAGCCCCTTGGCCTTCCAGTGATCGACCGCTTTGGTAATCTTGAGCTTATCGACACGCCCCACCATCTCGTTGATTGTCCGAAAGCCGAGCTTTGCCATGAGTTGCCGTGCTTCTTCGGCCACGAAGAATAGGTAGTTGACGATATGTTCCGGCTTGCCGTTGAACTTCTTGCGTAGTTCAGGATCTTGCGTCGCAATCCCGACAGGACAGGTGTTCAGATGGCACTTGCGCATCATGATGCAGCCTTCGACAATCAGCGGGGCCGTCGCGAATCCGTATTCTTCTGCGCCAAGCAACGTGGCGATGACCACGTCTCTGCCGGTCTTCATCTGGCCATCTGTTTCAACTCGGATACGCCCTCGCAGGTCGTTGAGCACCAATGTCTGATGCGTCTCTGCCAACCCAAGCTCCCAAGGGATGCCCGCGTATTTAATGGATGAGAGCGGCGACGCGCCTGTGCCGCCGGAATCTCCGCTGATGAGCACTTTGTCTGCATGGGCTTTCGCGACACCGGCCGCGACCGTCCCGACACCGACCTCCGATACCAACTTCACCGAGACACCGGCATCAGGGTTGGAATTTTTCAGGTCAAAAATCAACTGGGCCAAATCCTCGATCGAATAGATGTCGTGATGAGGCGGAGGCGAGATCAGTTGCACGCCAGGTGTGGCATAGCGAAAGCGGGCGATGTTCTCGTCCACCTTGTGACCGGGCAACTGACCACCTTCTCCAGGTTTGGCCCCCTGCGCCATCTTGATCTGCAGTTCCCGCGCATTCACAAGATAATGCGCCGTGACTCCGAATCGGGCCGACGCCACCTGCTTAATGTAACTATTCTTGGAATCGCCGTTCGGCAAGGGGCGGAACCGCTCTGGGTCTTCCCCTCCTTCGCCCGTATTGCTCTTGCCGCCAAGCCGATTCATCGCGATTGCAAGAGTTTCATGCGCTTCTTTGCTGATCGAACCGAAAGACATCGCACCGGTGTTGAAGCGCTTCACAATTTCCTTCGCCGATTCCACTTCTTCAATCGGAATGGGCTGAGGATCGAACTTGAAGTCCAGCAGTCCACGCAGGTTCGAGCGCCGCTTGCCCTCATCATTCACGACCTGCGCAAACTCCGCGTACGTCTTCGGGTCGTTTGAGCGGCTGGCATGTTGCAACTTGTAGATCGTCTCCGGATTCCAGTTATGATGCTCACCCTGGATGCGATAGTGAATCTCGCCCCCGAAATCGAGCTGGCGGATCGCCGCCGGCTCATAGGCCACGCGGTGGCGACGCAGCGTCTCTTCTCCTATTTCGCGGATCCCGACCCCTTCCACGCGCGACGGGGTTCCTGTGAAGTAGCGGTCAATGAGCTCGCGATTCAACCCGATCGCCTCGAAGATCTGTGCACCGCAGTATGACTGCACGGTGGAGATTCCCATTTTTGAGAAGATCTTGAGCAGGCCCTTGTTGATCGCCTTGATGAATTTCCCTTCCGCCGTCTGCGCATCGAGCCCTTCGGGTAGATAATTGTCACGTTCCATATCAACGAGCGATTCAAACACAAGATACGGGTTGATCGTCCCGGCACCGTAACCGATCAAACAGGCGAACTGATGCACATCACGTGGTTCGCCCGTTTCCAAGATCAACCCTACTTCGGTTCTTGTACACTCCCGAACCAGATGGTGGTGGACGGCAGAAATACCGACCAAACTTGGGATCGGTGCCCACTCCTCGTTCACACCACGATCGCTCAGGATCAGGAACTTGTACCCTTCCTTGATGGCATGCGAGGCCTGTTTGCATAGATCATCGACCGCCTCACCAAGCCCATCCGGTCCTTCAGCGACGCGGAATAACATCCTGAGCGTCTTGCTTTTGAAGTGCGGGTCCGAAATACCACGGATCTTTTGCAAATCGGCGTTCGTCAGAATCGGCTGCTGCACCTTAATGCGGCGACAGGACTCCGGCGATTCATCCATCAAGTTCGGCTTCGGACCGATGTTGGTCACCAGCGACATCACGAGCTGTTCTCGAATCGGGTCGATCGGCGGATTCGTGACCTGTGCAAAGAGCTGCTTAAAGTACTTGAACAGGAGTTGAGGCCGATCGGACAGCACCGCCAACGGAGTATCGGTCCCCATCGAGGAGATCGCTTCTTCGCCCGTCACGATCATCGGCGTGATGACCATCTTCAGTTCTTCGACCGTGTACCCGAAGGCCTGCTGCCGCTGGCGAATCGTCGGGTGATCCGGCTGCGGTACGTTCAGCGGATCCGGTAACTCGTCCAGCGATACACCGTACTGCGTGACCCAACTACGATAGGGTTTGCGCCCGACGATACCGGCCTTAATCTCTTCGTCATCGATGATGCGGCCCTGCACCGTATCGACGAGGAACATTCGTCCCGGTTGGAGCCGGCCCTTCATCCGAATATCTTTCGCGTCAGCCGGCAAGACACCGGCCTCCGATGCGAGAACCACGAGCCCGTCGGTCGTCACGTGATACCGGCAGGGGCGCAGTCCATTTCGATCCAACGTGGCGCCGATCAACTTCCCGTCGGTGAAGCACACAGCCGCAGGCCCGTCCCACGGCTCCATCATGGCCGCATGATATTGATAGAACCCACGGCGATCCAGATCCATCTGCGGATTCGCCACCCATGGCTCGGGAATCAACATCATCATGGCATGCGGCAGCGAACGGCCGCCAAGCAGCAAGAACTCCAGAGCGTTGTCCAAACAGGCTGAGTCGCTTTGATCCTCGGAGACGATGGGGAAAAGCTTCTCCATGTCCTTTCCGAAGAGCTCCGAATGAAGCCGGCCTTGGCGCGCCTTCATCCAATTGACGTTCCCCTTGAGCGTATTGATCTCCCCGTTATGGCATACATACCGATAGGGATGGGCCCGCGGCCAGGTGGGAAACGTATTGGTGCTGAAGCGCGAGTGCACAAGCGCCAGGGCGCTTACCATCCGTTCATCGGTGAGATCCTGATAGTAGGCCGCCATTTGATGCGGCAACAACAACCCCTTGTAGACAATGGTGTTGGCCGACAGGCTCGAAACATAGAAGTGCTCACGCCCTTGAATGGCCGACTCTGCCACAGCCTTTTCAACTCGCTTGCGAACCACATACAGCTTTCGTTCAAACTGCGTTTCGTTGAACGCATCTCGCGCGATGAAGACTTGCCGCATGAACGGCTCGGTCGTTCGTGCAAGAGCACCGATCTGATCGCTCTTGACCGGCACATCACGCCAACCAAGCAGGCGCAGACCTTCTTCTGCAATGATCTCAGTGAATACCTTCTCGCAGAGCCGTCGAGAGTCGGTATTGGGAGGCAGAAACAGCTGGCCGACTCCGTACTCGCCCACCTCGGGCAATACCACACCCGTATCACCCGCAACCCGCTTCAAAAACGCGTGAGGAGTCTGTAACAGAATACCTGCTCCGTCTCCGGTATGAGAATCAGCACCCTGAGCCCCTCTGTGTGTCAAATTCTCTAAAACTTGAAGTCCTTTACGGACAATGTCATGGGATTTCTTCCCTTTGATGTTGACGACAAAACCAATCCCACAGGAATCCTTCTCATGTTGAGGATCGTAGAGCCCCTGTCGGTTGGGAAATCCTGGAATATTCATAGATCTATCTCGTTCAAACAATGGACGTTTTCTATATATGGATATGAGGAACGGAGCAAGGAAACACCCCTGAGTGGACACACCCTTCCATCCGCATCCAGGGTGGACCTCACCCACATGGGTTACCGTGATGGGAACTTACTGGATGGGTCCTTCCTCTGTCAAGATTGCGTTGGGCCTATACCCCTTTCATTTGCTTGACTTTATTTCCTTGGCTGCCATACCATCCGCCGCATGACACAAGGTCCAGTCATCGCGACCCTGCACAACATGTCGGATGTGTGGGAGTCCTATCGGAGTGAGCTGGACGGAGTCGAGGATCGCGTACGGAAGAACCTCGATTCCAGCGTGACCTTGGTCAATACCGTCGCCGCGCACATCCTGAGCGGCGGAGGGAAACGGGTCAGGCCCCTCCTCTTGCTCCTCTCCGCCCGCCTCTGTGGGTATACCGGAGCTGAACATCACCAACTCGGCAGTATAGTTGAATTCATCCATACCGCTACCCTCTTGCACGACGATGTCGTGGATGATGCCGATCTCCGGAGGGGACGACGAACCGCACGCAAGGTGTGGGGGAACCAAATCAGCATTTTGGTCGGTGACTATCTCTATACGAAAGCGATGTGCAAGGTCGTCGAGTTTCAGAGTCAGGGAATTAATGAGGTCCTCGCGGAAGCCTGCAAGAAGATGGCAGAGGGGGAAGTGTTGCAGCTCTACTACAACGGAAATCCCTCCATGCCCGAGATCGATTACATCAAGATCGTCGAACACAAGACGGCGGGGTTGATTGCAGCGGCGTGCCGCATGGGAGCCATTCTCGCCGAAGCATCCGAACCACAGCAGGACGCGCTGTTTCGCTTCGGCCAATATCTCGGCATCGCCTTCCAAGTGGCAGATGACACGTTGGATTACATTGCAAACGGCGAATCACTCGGCAAAACGATCGGGCAGGACCTTCGACAGGGAAAGGCGACACTGCCGTTGCTGCATTTGTTACAGCAATGCTCCGAACAGGACCGTCAGATGATCAAAGATCGCATGGAGACACGGACACTGAGCACGACGGATTTGGAGCGCATTCTGTCACTGATGGCCAATTTCGGGTCGATTACCTATGCTATGGACCGCGCCCGCGCGTACATCACGGCCGCGAAGAATGAACTGGACTGCTTCGAGGATAGTACGGCGCGACGCGCCCTATCCGTCGCTGCGGACTATATGATTACCCGAGACCGGTAACAGTCTTCCCGCCGATCGGAACAACGCCAGGCCGTGGGAGCGGCACGGCGTAGGGCGAAAGGACTCCGCTCTCTCCTGTAACCATCAAACCGGCGTCGCTGTTACGAACACGACATTGCCAGGGAGTTGCTCATGTCACAGGTTTTTCCGTTCCACGGTCTGCGATACGATCAGACGCTCGTCGGAACAATCACGGAGGTCATCGCCCCACCATACGATATTATCGATGCAGCCGGGCAGAAACAGCTCCATGACCGACATCCCCACAATATCATCCGCATGGAACTGGGACTCGACCAGCCCGGTGACAGTGCGACGCACAACCGCTATACCCGTGCTGCTGCAACGCTCCAAAGCTGGATCACGGAAGGGATCCTCAAGCGTGATGCGCAACCGACCATCTATTACCACACGATCGAATATCGTCCCCCCTACTCAGCTCCCGACGCTCCCACGAAGGTGCTGCGTGGATTCCTGGCATTAGTCAAACTGGAGGCGCTGGACTCCGGACACATCTATCCGCATGAGAACACCCGCGCCGCGGCGAAGACCGATCGGCTGAATCTCATTGAGGCCTGTCGAGCGAATTTCAGCCCAATCTGGTCGCTGTACTCCGATCCACAGGGAATCATCATCCAGCTTTTGGAAACCGAGACAAACGGCAAACCAGCCTGCTATGACTTCCAGGATGAGGCCGGTTGTCGAGAACGCCTGTGGACCGTCACCGACAACCGCGTGCTGAAACAGATCACCGAAGCCATGCAGAGCAAGCCGCTGTTCATTGCTGACGGCCACCATCGCTATGAAACGGCGTTGAATTATCAAAAGCTCCGGCGACAACAGGCCTCTACGCCGACAGGCCCGCAGCCCTATGACTCAGTCCTCATGCTGCTCGCCCCGCTTGAGGATCCAGGATTGACGGTGTTACCCACACACCGGGTAACCACCACTCCGTTACCTCCGTTCGAACAGATCAAGCAAATGCTGGGCGACGTGTTTGAGTTTCGAGAATTTCCCTTTACCCCATCCTCACATGATCAGGTCCGCACCCAATTCCTCACCAGCCTACGGACGGAAGGGACGAAGGCGCCGGTGTTTGGCCTGGCGAAACAAGGGGATCCTCGATACGTAACCCTCACTCTGAAGCCGAGTCATCGACCTTCCGCAACGGCTTCACCTCGCACTAAACTCGACGTCTCCCTGCTACAGCAGCTCATCGTCACCAAACTCTGCCAAACCCAACAGGAGCAGGAGACGATTCTCTACACCAAGGATGACCTTGAGGCCCTCGATTGGGTGTACCGTGGAACAGGGACCGGAGCCTTGTTGCTTAACGCGACCAAAGTCAGCGAAGTCCAGGCCGTCGCAGCGGCGGGAGAACGCATGCCGCACAAGTCCACGTATTTCTATCCGAAACCGTTGACCGGGCTCGTCATCAATGTCATGGGCGGTCAGTGAAGGGTGGTGAGTGGGCAGTGTGGGGTTGTCCGCACGAGCGTACCACAGCATCGTTGCTTCACGTTTAACCCATCACACCTCACGTCTGATGTATGAACGCAAAGATTCTCATCGTTGACGACGATCCAGACATCGTACTGATGCTGGAGGATCGACTGCAGGCCTCCGGATACGAGACCGTTACCGCACTTGAGGGACAGCAGGCTCTTGATCTCATTGTGCATGAGGCGCCTCACCTCGTCCTGCTGGACCTGACACTACCCAAGCTCTCCGGCCTCGATGTGCTCAAGCGTTTAGCTCAGATGAAACCGGCGGACAGCCCTCCGGTCATTGTGATGACCGCGCATGCTTCCATTCAGGCCGCCGTCGAAGCCATGAAAGAAGGCGCCTACGACTTTCTGACCAAGCCTCTCGACAATGACCACCTCCTCATCGTTATCCGTAAAGCACTGGAGCGGGATACGCTCCGACGGCACGTCGCCTATCTCCGCTCTGAGGTTGACGGTCGTTACGCGAATATCGTCGGCAACAGCCCGTCGGTCCGCTCCGTCGTTGAAGCAGCACAGCGAGCCGCCAAATCCGATGCAGGGGTGTTACTGCTGGGCGAGAGTGGGACTGGAAAAGAACTCTTTGCACGCTCGATTCATCAGTGGAGTCCTCGTTGTGCCATGCCGCTCATCGTCATCAACTGTGTGGCGTTGACCGAGACACTCCTCGAGAATGAACTCTTCGGCCATGAACGCGGGGCATTCACCGGGGCGGATCGGCAGCAAAAAGGCAAATTGGAAATGGCCGACGGTGGTACGGTCTTCCTCGACGAAATCGGGGATATGCCGCTCACTCTGCAGGCCAAGCTGCTCCGTGTACTTCAGGATCGGGAGTTCCAACGCGTCGGTGGATCCAAGACCGTATCAGTCAACATCCGCATCATCGCCGCCACCAATAGGGACCTTCGTCAGGCCGTCAAGACGGGGCAGTTTCGAGAGGATCTATACTTTCGTCTCAATGTCGTTACGCTGACGCTCCCACCGCTCCGTGAGCGGCAAGGAGATGTCCCCGCGCTTGCACGATTCTTCTTGGAGCGACACACACGAGATGCCAAGCGCACCGGGATGGTCCTCAGTCCGGCTGCCGTGGAGGCGTTAACCCGATACCCATGGCCCGGCAACATCCGCGAATTGGACAACGTCATCGCGCGAGCCGTCGTCCTCAGCCCCAATGACACGATCGAGCCTGACATGTTGGCACTCCTATCGGATGACGCAGATCTCCGTCAGAACGAGGATGACGCACTACAATCCTACCTCGACCTGCCCTACCATGAGTCCATGGAGCAGCACAGCCGGTATATCATCACACGGGCCATGGAACGGGCTGAGGGCAATCAAACCAAAGCGGCTGAGTCGCTCAAACTCCAGCGTACCTATCTCGCACGTCTCCTCAAACACCAAAAAGTCTGAGTCTCAGGCAGGACTCGGCCGAAGACAAGCTGTCAACGAGTCTGGTGATCAGTGAGATGTGCCGTGAGGGGAACGTTCTTCCAATCGAATCCGCCCGGAACGGGCATCGTGCTCCGCTTGGGTGTAACGTTCGGTCGTTCCGATGTCCGACCAGTATCCGTGAAGATCATAGCCAAGTACGGGTTCTCCCCGTTCGATAGCCGCCACGTAGGGATCAATGATTGAGGACACAACCCCCTTCGGCACCTGCTGCAGCAGCCGGGGATGAAGAATGTGAATCCCTGCAAACATACGCTGTGCGATTGCCGTAGCCTCTCCGACCCCTCGCCCCGTGATACGCAAAATCCGATCCTGCTCTCCCACCTCGACTAAGCCCCAGCGCTCGGCATCCTGATCTTCCCGCAAGGCCAAGGTCGCCGCCGCTCCTCGCGAGCGATGAAAGTCCCGCAAGGCTTCGAGATCGAGTTCGACCAACGTATCCGCGTTCAGGATCAACACCGGTTCTCCTGAAAAATACGGCTCGGCTTTCTTGATTCCTCCGCCGGTCCCGAGGATGATCGGTTCATGGGAGTAAATGATCCGCATCCCAAACTTCGAGCCGTCGCCCAAAGCCTGCTCGATCATCGGCCCCAGATAATGCAAATTGATGACGACTTGGTGAAATCCGTGTCGCTTCAGCAGCAATAAATTCCAGACAATGAGCGGGGTACCGGCAATCGGAAGTAACGGCTTCGGAATTGTGTTCGTCAGCGGCCTGAGCCGAGTCCCCAGACCAGCCGCTAGAATCATGGCTCTCACAGGATCTAGTGCTGGGGACTGAGTGCTGAGTGCTGAGTCGATAATTCGATGCTCATCCCTCAGTCCTCATCCCTCAGTCCTCTATTGCAGTTCCGGCACATAGGGGGCGAGGTGTTTCCGGAGCGGTTCCAACTCCGGATATTTTTCAAGATTCCGTTTGACGTAACTCAGGACACGAGGAATATCCGCCAAAAACTTCGGATTGCCCTTGACGCGATCGATGTAGACAAACCGACCGGCTGCCTTCAGATTTCGCTGGATACTCGTCAAATCAAACACGCGGCGGAAGGCCGCTCGATCGATACCTCCGACACCTTGGTCGGTGATTTGGTCCTGATAGTACTCCACTAATTCATCGACCAACGCCTCATCGAGTTGGATGTAGGCATCCCGCACCAGTGATGCTAAGTCGTAGGTGGACGGCCCCATCAACGCATCTTGAAAATCGATCACACCAAGTCGTGTTCCGTCGACCATCAGGTTACGGGAATGGTAATCACGATGCGTAAAGATCCGCGGTTGACCGGCCAACTGATCGGCAATATTCCTGAACACTCGTCGAACAGCCTCCGCATCGACATCGGCCAACCGGTTGCCGTTCCGTACCTCGATTCCATACTCCAGAAAGTGCTCAAACTCCCACATCAGTAATGGGGCATCAAACCCACGATGAAACGCAAGACAGGTGTGATCCTTCGCCTTGGTGGCATGGACCTGCATCTGCACGAGCACGTCAATAGCCTGCCTGTAACGCGACTTCACCTGAGCCTGATCGGCACGACTCACGGCATCCGCTAAGGTCACATCGCCGAAATCTTCCAGATACAGGAGTCCTGCCGACTGATCATAATAGTAGAGTGTCGGCACGGGGACCTTTACTCCAGCCAAATGAGACCGGATATTGATAAACGGCAATTCCGCAATCTGATGTGCCGTTCCACTGACGGCCTCCTCGGACTGTTTGAACCCTTCCGGCTCAGCAAGCTGCATAACGATGACAGAATGCGGCGGCCCTCCCGTCAGGGTTGCACGAAAATACCGCCGGTTGGAGGCATCGCCGGCCAACGGCGTGGTGGCCTGCAGGCCAAGACCTGGCCGCAATTTTGTCGCGATCGCATCGGCCAAGACGGCAGGATCTGGAGATGCTAACGGTACCTTAGGAAAAGTCTGATTGGCCGTGACCATATCTCGTTGAGTATAGCGGGCCTCCGGCAGCTTGTCACGAATGCTGTATTGTTCAGCCGGCTTCAGGGTGAGGTTTCTGGAACGGAATTCATCGGTCGCAGACTCAGTACCCGATGCATGACACCTGCCCCAATTGCTCCGCCGATTGTATCGGCCACCCAATCCAGCCAACTAGACTCTCGAAACGGAACGAAGGCTTGATGGATCTCGTCGCTGACTCCATACAACGATGTGAAGACGATGGCCAACAGGATCGCCTGCCGTCGCCAGCCCTCACGCGGAGTCGCGTGAAAAGCCCGGTAACACAGCGCACCCAACACCGCATATTCAACGGCATGTAAGACTTTATCACTGAAATGGGTGACGAACGGCACCTGTTCTTCAGGGTGCGACTGCGACGACATGTAGAAAATAAGCGCAGTATAAGCACAGACCGGCCCCCACGAACGCAGAAAACACTTCATATCATTCCCCCGGTGCTCCACGTCTCCAAAAACCTGTCCGCAGATTGCATGCCTATACCCCCTATGACATACTGAAAAAACGAAAGGAATTGGTCGCGATGAAGCAAGTCCACATCTGTTTTTTCTGGCACATGCACCAGCCCTACTACACGGACCCGGTGACCGCATCGGCCAGTATGCCGTGGGTACGCCTCCATGCGACCAAGGCCTACTATGATATGGCCTATGTACTCCAACAATTTCCAGAGGTACGCGCGACATTCAACTTTACCCCATCGCTGCTCCTCCAGTTACAAGAGATCGGAGCCGGAACGGTGCTCGATCTGTTTCTCGAGCACGCTCAACGACCAGCGGCAGACCTCACGCTCGAAGAAAAGGCTTTTTTGGTTCGGCACTTCTTTTCCGCCAATTGGGCGACCATGGTTCGTCCCTATCCCCGATATCATGAGTTGCTTGTCAAACGAGGGTTGGAGGTCAGTGATCACGATCTTCCCCGGATCGCCCGTCAGTTTTCAACACAAGAGCTCTTGGATCTTCAAATTTGGCACAACCTGGCCTGGTTCGGATACGGCACCATCCGACAGTATCCTCGTCTGGCCGACCTGCGCCAGAAAAATCGCGGCTTCACCGAGGATGAAAAACAGGAGGTGCTCGCACTGCAGCGCACAGCGGTCCAAGAGATTGTCCCGTTGTACCGGCGGCTCATGGAACGGGGACAAATCGAGCTCACCACGACTCCCTTCTTTCACCCGATTCTGCCGTTAGTCATCGACACCGACATCACCCGTCGCGCCAGACCCGACCTCCCCTTGCCGGCCAGATTCCGGGCCCAGGAAGATGCAGAGGCGCAGCTCCGAGAGGCCGTCCTCTTTCATCAACAGACGTTCGGGCAGCCTCCATCCGGCTTGTGGCCGTCAGAAGGATCGGTCTGTCCCGAGATGCTTCCGCTTGTCCATCAAGTAGGCCTGCGCTGGCTCGCCACCGACGAAGGCATTCTGGCTAGATCCCTCACAATGGGCGGTCTGCCATGGCAGCGATCATCCGCCCTGTATCAACCGTACCATATCGGTGAGGCCGGCCAGTCCCTGGCCATCCTGTTCCGCGACCGTGAGATCTCCGATGCCTTTGGATTCATTTATCACAAGACGACGCCGGAAGCGGCTGCCGAGGACGTCACGCGACGGTTGCGAGGAATCATCCAAGACAGCCCGCAGGACCGACTCCTCATTGCGATTGTATTGGACGGCGAAAACCCTTGGGAACATTACCACGACGGAGGCGAACGATTCCTTTCGCTCCTCTATGAAAGCTTGACGCACCATGCATTGGATCAGACCGGACACCTGACGGTCCACTCTTCAACCGTCTCTACCGCGCTGGCCTCGATGCCGCCCACACAGCACCTATCCGCACTTCATTCAGGTTCCTGGATCAATTCCGATTATAAAATTTGGATCGGACACCAAGAAGACAATCGTGGGTGGGACCTGCTTGGGCACACTCGCACGCAACTCCTGGATCGTGTGGCGAGTCTTCCGCCTGATCGTGCTCAAGCCGCCTGGCGTGAGCTCTACGCCGCAGAAGGGAGTGACTGGTTCTGGTGGTACGGTGACGATTTCGACACCGACTTCAAGCCAGAATTCGATCGCCTCTTCCGAACGCATCTCCGCAACGTCTGGACGCACATGGGCCTCCCGCCTCCAGACCAACTCAACCAGGCGATCTGCGCGAAAGGGATGCCGTTTGATTCCGAGATGGTTCAACAGCCAGTCGGTCTCCTCACACCCACCATCGACGGCAGGGTCACCAACTTCTTTGAATGGCGGGGAGCGGGTACCATCAGTACCCAGCCGCCCCTCGGAGCCATGTGGAAGGCCGATGGGATCTTCACAGCCATCCGCTTCGGCTGGAACCTCGATCAGTTTGTCATGCGATTCGACGTCGATGAGACCAATCTCAAGAAAGAAGGTTTCGACGTCGAGATCGTATTCCAAGGCCTACAATCCAAGTATCGACTCACGTTTCCCCTCTCCTTGTCAGGTCCAGGCGAATTTCAATTGTCTCGCCGGACGACAACGGATGTCTGGCAAACCGTCGGCTCCCGCCAGTCGATCCACGCACAGACCGTCTTGGAGTTGGCGATCCCCTGGAAGGACCTTGATCTGGAAACAGGACACACGATTCAGCTTTCAGTCGCGGTACAAGAACATGGCCTCGAAGTGGCCCGATACCCCAGCCAGTGTCCCGCCCTGCTCACCGTGCCGGGACCGGACTTTGAGGCAGGAATGTGGAGAGTGTGATGCGAGGTGAAGGGTAAGACGTGAAAAGTGAAGCGTAGAAGTCAACGGTCATTTCTTCACGTTCAAGAACCCGAACCTTTCACTTTTTACTTTTCACATTTTACGATTTACGGAGGAACAGATGCCCGATCTACGACGTGATCCGATAGTCGGTCGCTGGGTAATTATTTCAACGGAACGCAGCGGCCGCCCCCATGATTTCATCACCCCTCAACCGGCTCGAGCGAGTTCCGCGTCCCTTTGCCCGTTTTGTCCTGGACAAGAGCGCCTGACCCCGAAAGAAATCATGGCCTATCGGCCACAACCGGCGGCTCCTAACTCCCCGAATTGGACCGTCCGGGTCGTCCCAAACAAGTTTCCCGCGCTCCAGGTGGAAGGCGAGATGGGGCGCGAAGGCATCGGTCTCTATGACCGAATGAACGGGATCGGCGCACATGAAGTCATCATTGAAACCCCGACCCATGTCGAAGGCCTCGCCGAGATGCCGCCGAAGAAAATCGAGGACATGCTCTGGGCCTATCGCGACCGGATGCTGGATCTCCGCAAAGACCTCCGGTTCCGCTATATTTTGATTTTCAAGAACCATGGATCCTCCGCCGGGGCCACATTGGAACACAGCCATTCCCAACTAATTGCCCTCCCGATCATCCCGACCAGTGTGCAGGAAGAGCTTGATGGGTGCCACCAGCATTATCAGAAGAAAGAACGGTGCATCTACTGCGATATCCTTCGGCAGGACCTGTCCGATGGAGACCGTGTCGTGGCAGAAAACCCCGAGTTCCTCTGCGTGACTCCCTTCGCCCCACGTTTTCCATTCGAGATGTGGATACTTCCCAAGCGTCATGCGGCATACTTCGAGGAGAGTCAGAAGTCTCAATTCGAGTTTCTCGCCCCGATCCTTTCGGAATCGTTGCGCCGCATGGACAAAGTGCTGGCGCGGCCGCATTACAACTTTATCCTCCATAGTTCTCCCCTGCATGAAAAAACCGGGGATTACTATCACTGGCACCTCGAGATTATTCCCAAACTGACGCAAGTCGCCGGCTTTGAATGGGGAACAGGATTCTACATCAATCCTGTATCGCCGGAAGAGTCGGCCAAATTTCTCCGTGAAGCAGGGATCTAAGTGCCGACCCGCTTCCGCCTGGAGGATCCGGCCCTTGCAGGCGTCCTTCGCCGCATTGAAGAACGCGTCCGCCGGATGGGCGGCAGAACCTGGGTAGTGGGCGGAACTGTTCGCGACCTCGTCCTAGGGCGACAGCCTCGCGATTTGGATCTCGAGGTCACCGGTCTGCCACCGGGACAGCTTCATACCTTGCTATCTGAACAGTACTCCGTCCAATTCGTAGGAAAGGCCTTCGCCGTATTCAAACTCCAGGGACTTCCTGTCGACATCTCCATTCCCTCCCGTCTCCACACTACCGAGACCACATCGGTTCCTGGTCTCCTACGACAAGCCGATCCCGACATGCCGATCGACGAGGCGCTTGCGCGGCGTGATTTTACGATCAACGCCATGGCCTGGGATCCTGACACGAGGGAGCTCCGTGATCCCTTCAATGGTCGAGAGGACCTCGCTGCCGGCCGGTTACGCCACGCCTCACCTCAGTTCGTGGAGGATCCCTTGCGGGTACTCCGAGGTATGCACCTCGCGGCCCGTTTCGAGCTCAACGTGGTACCAGAGACGATTGCACTCTGCCGAACCTTGTCACAGGAGGGACATCCGAGTGAGCGGCTGTGGGAAGAATGGAAGAAGTTTCTCCTTCTGAGTCGAAAACCCTCTCTTGGACTCCACTTTTTAGACCGATGCGGTTGGCTCCGCTTCTATCCGGAACTCGCAGCACTTCAAGATTGCCCTCAGGATCCTCGCTGGCACCCGGAAGGTGATGTCTGGATTCATACCCTCCACTGCCTGGATTGGCTTGCCAATGAACGCACAGGCCATGAACGCGATGATTTGATCGTAGGATTGGGCGTCCTCTGCCATGACTTCGGGAAGCCGGCGACGACGAAGGACGACGGCGAGCACATCACCTCTCGAGGACATGAATCGGAAGGAATCGGGCCGACGAAAACCTTTCTCGAACGACTGACCAACCAACCAGACGTGATGGATGACGTCATCCCCCTTGTACAGTGCCACCTCCGTCCCCGTGCACTCTTTGATGTTCAGGCATCGGACAGTGCGATTCGACGTCTCGCGAGACAGGTCACTCGCATCGATCGTTTGGTCCGTGTCGCTCGGGCCGATCATGCAGGCCGTCCACCGAAACCGTTCGATGGGTTCCCTGCCGGAGACTGGCTCCTGACCCACGCCAGAGCACTGGCCGTAGATCGGCAGGTCCCGCTCCCCCTCGTGATGGGCCGGCATCTGTTGGAACTCGGCGTTCAGCCTGGACCGGACATGGGCCGATTGCTGGATGACTGTTTCGAAGCTCAGTTAGATGGAGAATTTGCAACATTGGAGGAGGGGCTGGCCTACGCCAAAAGCAAGCTGTCGGCTCTCTACTAACCGACTTCGGTTTACACGAAAAACACATAGGCACGCGGACATCTCCCTCTTGCCCCTTACCCCCAGTTGCTCGTATGATCGCGCTATGCAGGTCCAACTGAGTCACCCTTCACGATCAATCACGATCAAAGGTCCAAAACGAGCCAAGGACCTCCTGCGAGAGTTGAACCTCGTCGTCGAAGCACACCTCGTTATTCGAGAAGATGAATTGGTGACCGAGGATGAGATGCTCTTCGATCAGGACCAGATTGAAATCAGACCGGTGATTTCAGGCGGATAGTGCCAGACCCTCCATCAAGAGCGCCGTGAAGGATTGTCTGTCCAATATAACTTAGGAATAAGTATAAGTAGTATTTCAACTAATATGCACCACTGCAGAATCACAAGACCTTAAACCCTCCGTTCAATCAATGCCGCCGATTCATCCCTCCCTGCTAATTCACGCTAGGTTCAAGAACATCCGTCCACAACGACAGTACCCACTCGGCCCCATGCACTGAGGCGGTTTAGCTCGCTCACAGCTATTCTGCTACAGCCACCTGTAGGGAAAACCATTCGAGCGTTCATGAGAGAAATTTTCTAACCTACTGATACATCACTGGTCTTGGTCTCATGTGAGGAATAACCAGATGCGGCATTACCTTTGCTGTATACCTAGGCAAGTGCCGATGAGCGGTACACATTCTTCTAAACTCTTATAAGGGGGTTCCTATAATGAAGAGCATGTTGATGGCAGTAATGGCAGTAGCAGTGGCAGTGACGTTCAGCGCTCCAGCCTTCGCTGAGAATCCTAAGCCGAAGGATGAGAAGAAGGGCGGTCACGTGGTTGTGTTCGGCGATGAAGCGAAGAAGAAGAAGGATGGCGGCCATGCCGACACCTTCGGCGAAGAGAAGAAGAAGGACGAGAAGCACAAGTAAGCTTCAGCACGGCTGATGCCGGAATGAGGGGCTTCCTACAGAGTAGGAAGCCCCTCGTCGTCTTCAGTTAGACGGACCCGTATCTCACCGCTTTCACCAGCACTCGACTACCCGCTGTTCCAACCATTGGTAGCTGCAAAGAGGGACAAGTCCTGACATAGTCGTACAAGCTTGACTGATACTCTGTAGCCTTTCACCCCTGTCATCCCAGACGATCCTCCCCACCCTGTAGCATTTCAATGACTTCTGCCGGACTAGTTCCGCGTAGGTATGGGTACAAACCTTGCTCAAACTAACAGCTGAGTAACTGCACACAATGACGCCATTTGACAGGGGACGGCCAAGACCAATGATTCGTTCCTATCAGATGTTGCAACTCGCTGTCTTGCTGCTCGTTCTGACAGCCTGTCCATCGGCGGACCCGTCCCTCGATTCCCAATTTTCCTCAGATACTGGAACCGCCTTGCTTTCTTGGGACGCAAGCGCTGGAACGGATATCGCCGGATACAAGATCTACCTTGCAACAGCGTCAGGTGCCTACGGGACGCCAATTGCGACGACGTCCACGGATATCACCACATACACTGTCACCGGGCTGGCAACAGGCACCACCTATTTCTTCGTTGTTTCCGCGTTCAATCCGGATGGGACTGAAAGTACATTCTCAAACGAAGTCAGCAAGGTTATCCCTTAATCAACAAACACCCCGAGCACAGACTTTTCTGGCAACCATCCCTTGACCCCTCCTCATAGAGAACTGTATAACCACTAGCGCTGTTAGCAATGAGACGAACATGCTGAGGGCTGACATAAGATTCCAGCCTCCATTTGGCGTCTTCAGGCTAGCCTTTATTGTAGAATTCAGGACCCAACGCTCAGCACTGTTTCGAATGCGCCCGTAGCTCAATGGATAGAGCATCTGACTACGGATCAGAAGGTTACAGGTTCAAGTCCTGTCGGGCGCACCAAACGGATCCTCTTACGCTTCCTGTACCTTGCTGACGGATCTGAATTCACTCGATTCAGTCCGATCGGGCGCGCCACAGCCAGCCGACTCCTCTCACTGTTGCCTCATTGACGGCTCAGAATTTATCAAGTCCAGTCCGGTCGGGCGCACTACACCGCACTTCGTGTAGGCCGCGGGCTATTCAGGCGCAGCCTCTCTTCGATTGACGCCCGCGGATAAATACCTCCAGTGTTTCCTTCCCTCTTTCCTTGCTCGCAGCCGTGTTCTGCGTGTTCTGATGGAGGGCCATCAGTGCGGTGCCAGCCAGCTGTTGATTTCCTCCAGATCCGCGCGCGTGAGGGTCCCGCCCCAGACCCGTAACGCCACCAGGGACCGGATATAGTCGTAGCGGGCCCTGGCGTAGGCGAATCGGGATTTCAAGAGATTTTTTTTCGATTCCAGCAGGGCGATGATCGTCGCCGCGCCCAACTCGTAGCCCCGTTGCTGCCCATCACGGGCCTTGACTCGGGCCTCCACCTCTCGCGCCGTCGAGGCAATGCGCGAGTACCCGGTTTGCGCATTCAGATACGCGGTCCGTGTCTCCCGTTCGATCTCACGTTGCTTTTGCACGTGTTTGTACTTGGTCATTTCAAAGCGGGCGATGGCTTCGCGTTCCCCGGCGTTCACACTTCCGCCGGAATACAGCGGCATCGTGAGCTGCAGTCCCAAGGTACCGACCGTGTACGGTTCAAGCAGCCGGTTGTCGAACCCACCATTCTTGGCATAAATGCCGGCCATCTGGAGGGACAACAGGGGAAGATGGTTGGCCCACTGACTGGCAATGGTCTTAGCGGAGGCGTCCATCGCGTGTTGCAACGCACGGATCGCCGGATGATGTGAGACCGCGTTGACCACCCACTGGTCGGACTGACCGGACACCGGCGGCAACTCCTCTTTTGTGAGTCGAGCCAGATCGGCCACTGGTATACCGACCACTTCCCGTACCTTTTCCAATGCGACGGCCTTCGCATTGTGGATTTCGAGTTCGCGGGTTTTGAGCGTCTGGTGGTAGGCCTCCACCTCGTACAGATCGGTGACCTTCGCCATGGCGCGCTCGTACATGCGGCGGATCCGCTGCATATCCCCGTCGGTCAATTCCAACTCGCTCTGCACATAACTGGCCTCATCATGGGCCTCCAAGAATTCGAGATACCGATCGACCAGATCGGTGGCAAGGCCCATACGAGCGTTTTCTAAATCCTGCTCCGCCTGTTTGACGGTCAATCCGGCTCCTTCATAGGCTCGATAGGAGGCCAGGTCGAACAGCGCTTGCCGAGCCTGCACGACCCCACGCAATCCCTGGTACTGTGAGGTGAAATCTGTCGTCTGCCGAGTGAGGGCGTTGGTCGTTTCTTGAGTGAGTTCATTCCACGAGATGAAGCCCGTGGCCGACGCTTGGGGTAAGAGCTTGCTGCGGGCCTGATCCTGCTGGGCTTCCGCCTGCACGACGGAATATCTTCGGCCCTCCACGACCGGATTGGTGGCCAAGGCCTGATCGTAGAGCTGCAGCAAATTGGCCGGTTGCTGTTCCACAGCCTCAGCCGCCGGACTGAGGATCGTCAGGATCAAGAGGAGAAGGAAGATGTTACCCATCGGCGTTCGTCCGTGGTGAGCGTGGTCGTCAGAACACCCGCCTTGTGCGACCGTCGCCCACGTGGTGTCTCTGCTCAATCCTCAATCAAGGAGCGTTTGAAGGTGTCGGTCAGGGGCTTCATCAAATACTGGACCAGGGTCCGCACCCCGGTATTGATGAGCACCTCCGCGGGCATCCCCGGCACCAGTTCGAGGTCGGCTGCACTCAGGGCCTGAAGGCCGTCGGGGGAGACTTCCACGCGGGCCAGATAGTAGGCGGCTTCACCGCCTTTGTTCTCTTTGCTGTCCTGAACCATCCGATCCGCCGAGACACTGATCAGCCTCCCCTCGATCGTGGGGAGATCGCGGGTCTTGAACGCGCTGAACCGAACCTCAGCCACCTGTCCCATCTTGACCCGATCAATGTCAATGGGGGCGACTTGGGCTTCGATGATCAACTTCTGATCTTGGGGCACAATGTCGAGCAGCCGTCCACCGGGGGGGATGACGGCCCCGAGGGTATGCACCGCCAACCCCAGCACCATCCCGGAGACGGGAGCCTTGATGACGGACCGGTTGACCGTACTCTCGACCGACTGCACTTTCTCACGGAGTTCGAATAATTCAGCCTCGACGTCGCTCAGCTCTTTGGCGACTTCCCGTTGCAGGTCTTTTTGCAATTGTAAGATTTTCAGTTCGATCTCCGCGACTTGCAACTCGCTCGCCGCCATATCGGACAGCAGTTCCCCACGTTGCCCTTCACTCTGAGCCAGGGCCCGGTCCAGTTCCTCGACCTTCTGCTTCTCGGTGAATCCCTCCTTCAACAGGCTCTTGAAGTCGGCGAGGTCTCCCCGGTAGGACTCCACGAGTCGATCTTTGCTGAGCTTTTGTGCCTGGAGCCCCTTCACCTTAGCCCGCAGTTGCTCGATCTGTCGGCGATACACCGCACGCTCACCCTCGTGCGCTGCCCGGCGCACCGTAAACGTTTGATCCTGCAACCGCATCGCTTCCTGAACACGCAGGTCGTTGCGCTGCGCGAGCAATACCTTGGGATACTGCACGACCGGTAGCCCGTCGCGCTGGGCCGCCAGGCGGGCTTCCTGGGCAAGCCTGAGATAGAGCTGCCCGCGCAACACCTCCAGCTGCGCACGAGAGTGGGTATCGTCCAGCGTCGCGAGGATCTGGTCTTGTTGCACGGAGTCTCCGTCATGCACATCAAGGGTACGAATGATCCCACCCTCGAGGTGCTGCACGGTTTTCCGATAATGCTCGACGGTGATGACTCCAGGTGCCAAGACGGCACTCTGGAGCGGGGCCAGCGAGGCCCAGGCGCCGAATCCGCCGAAGACCACCAGCACGAGTACCAGTCCCTGCCGACGGATCGCGCGATCGTCGCTCAAGGCGTGGGGCGTGGCTATGAGCACCTGGTCAGCCATGGAGCACCTGTTCACAGAGCATGGGCACACACTTCACGGCTTCGGTCCTGGGACGGCCGGCATCACACGTGGCATGGACGCCGACCCGGTCCGTCGAGATGGGACCGCCGGCTGAGCGGGTTGGGCTATGGCCGCCAACACCTCCTCACGCGGCCCGTACAGGGCCAGTTTTCCACCGACGATCATTGCGATCTTCTGTGCCGCTTGAAGCACGTTCGTGCGATGCGTGACCAAGACGACCGTGCACCCGTCTCGTTGTAATTGTAATAACGTCGTCATGAGGGCCGCTTCCCCGGCCATGTCAAGGTTCGCATTGGGTTCATCGAGCACCACCACTCGGGGACGACCGTAGATCGCCCGGGCAATCCCGATCCGTTGCTGTTGCCCCGCCGACAGCGCGACGCTGCCACCGATCAGCGGCGTGTCGTAAGCCTGCGGCAAAGTCAGCACCATCTCGTGGATCCCCGCCCATTGCGCCGCTTCGACCACACGGTCGGATTCGACTTCGCCAAAACGGGCGATGTTCTCCGCCACCGTGCCGTCGAGCAATTCCACGTCTTGGGGGAGGTAGCCAACATACTGGCCGAGTTGCGTGCGATCCCAGTTGTGAACGTCCGCTCCATCAAGGCAGAGACGTCCGCGAACCGGAGAATGCAGTCCGAGGATCGCCCGCGATAAAGTGGATTTCCCCGCTGCGCTTGGTCCGATGAGCGCCACCGTCGTCCCCGGCTCGATTGTGAGGGTGATCCCGTTCAGAATAGGCGCACTCCGACCCGGGACCGCGATGACGAGGTCCTCCAGTTTGACCTGCCCCCGTAACGGCGGTAACGACATGCGGGATGACCGTTCCGGGGCCGTTCGGAGCAACGTATCGAGGCGCTGATACCCCTCACGCGCCCCAAGGAATCCCCGCCAACTCGCAATCATGTGGTCGAGTGGTGCAAGCGCCCGTCCCAAGAGGATCGACCCGGAGATGACCAGCCCTGGAGAAATATCCTTCCGAATGGCCAGGTACGCCCCAAGCCCCAACACCAGCGATTGAATCGTGAGCCGGTAGGTCCGTGAGAGGGCGTTGATCAAGCCAGCCTTGGTGCTGGCGCGACTTTGCAGCGCCAACACCTGCATGTGGCGAGCGTACCACCGTGAGCGCAAGCGAGGCAGCATGCCCATGGCCTCCACCACTTCGGCATTGCGTAGGTTGCGTTGAGCGAACTGGGTGGCCTCGATCGCTTCTCGGTTCGCATCAGCAAGATCGGTGCGGGTCGCCAGCTCATTCCACCACGCGAGCCCCGCCAACAGGAGCATCGACAACACGGCCACGACACCAAAATACGGATGAAAGAGGAACATAAGCCCAATATAGATCGGGATCCAGGGCGCATCGAAAAAGGCCAGCAACCCCGGCCCGGTCAAGAACTGCCGGATCTGCAGGAGGTCGTTCAGGGGTTGGGCGGTGGCGACCGCTCCACCGCTGGCAAGGGATCGGACAAAGATGCCATCAAAGACGCGCTCACCCAAGTGTTCGTCGAGCCGGGCACTCGTCGCGACCAAGATTCTGGTGCGGATCCATTCGAGTCCGCCGAGCACTAGGAAGAGAAAGACCGCAATGAGGGAAAGCATCATCAGGGTCGACTCACTCCCGCTTATCAGCACCCGGTCGTACACGGCCAGCATGTAGAGGGCCGGCACGAGCATCAGCAGATTGACGAACAGGCTAAAGAACGCGGTGGTCAGAAAGGACCCTCGACAGGCCGCGAGAGCCCGTTGCAGATCAGAGAGCTCCCTCGTGGGGCTTGCTGGCGGGGGGGTTAGGCTCGGTCTCGTCATGACTGCGGTGAGTTCGTGGAGTAGTGGGTATTAGAGGGTGAATCTGGAATGCGACCAACCACATTACCCCGTAGGCACAACGCCTCAACGTTGTGAGCTACTTCCTACCTCATTGTGCCGGAAGCTTTCAAGTCGTATGGCCCGGTCCTTTTGCCCCTACCTGCGATCATTCCGGCTCCTACACACCAGCTCTTCATTCAGTTGTGAGGATCACTGACCTCCATTCGATGCGGCAAGCCCCTGATCGGTGGACAATCTGCGGATCCTGATGGGTGAGGATCAATGTTCCCCGACTCCAGTCAGAGGATTTTCATCACCCCACTTCGGCCCTGGAAGAGCGCTCCGGTCCAGAGGCGCTCTTCATCAGGCCGTGCTGCTTACAGGAGAATGTCGGTGCCAGTCCCCCCGACGACGAGCGTCGGGGCACCGACCAATTGAATCTCGATTTCCGCTGCGGTGTCTCCATCGGTGCTACCCTGTAGGACTCCGGTGGTTGGGTTGTAGCGGAGTTGGCCCGCCGCCGTGAAGGCCGCGCTGCCAATGTAGGTGAAGGCCTGGTTGCTGCTAAGCAAGCTGTTGGCATCGAGATCGCGCAGATCGATCTGATCGCCAAAGTCCACACCGAACCCCGCAAAAGTGATGATCGTGTCTCTGCCCGCACCAGCGGGGCTGTCGCTGACCACATTATAATCGTAGGTGTCTCCACCACTAGCGCCCCCAGACCCCTGCAGGCTGTCGGCTCCGGCCCCCCCGTTCAGAATGGATCTATCGACGCCACCAACTGCCTGCATTAGGTCATCGCCGTCCCCGCCATTGAGCACAGCCCCATCGTAGGCGATCAGGCGGTCATTACCTGTCCCACCATTGAGCGTGCCGAAGCCGTTCCCCCCTAACAGCGTATCGTTGCCAGCGTCCCCGTTCAGCGTATCCAAACCATAGTGATTCACCTCGATGTAGTCATTGCCGTTCCCGCCGCTGAACGTGCTGTTCTCAGTACCATCAATGATGAAGGTGTCGTTGAAATTCGTGCCGATGAGGTTCTCGATGCTCACCAGCGTGTCACTACCAGCCCCGCCCGTGGTCTGTCCGTCCCCGGTGAGGTCGACTCTGACGCCCGCAGTCGCCGTGATGTAGGTGACGGTATCGATCCCAGGTCCCCCGTCCAGCCAGTCATTACCGCTTCCGCCATTGAGCAGGTCGTTGCCAGAGCCGCCGCTCAACGTATCGTTGCCGCCCCAGCCGATCAGGGTGTCGTTACCGTCGTTGCCGGTGAGTGCGTCGTTGCCAGCTAGACCCGCAAGGGTATTGTTCAAACTGTTCCCAATGAAGGTGTCGTTAAAGTCAGTGCCGTTGAGATGCTCAATCGCCACCAGAGTGTCAAGGCCCGCCCCCCGCGTATTCTGCGCGCTCGTCAGATTGAGGTTGACCGTGACCCCAGCCGTAGCCCCGATATATGTCGTTCCCCCGATTCTAAAGTTGTTATAGTCCGCCGTGTCGCCTCCGGACCCTCCGTTCAGGAGATCGTTCCCGAGGCCGCCGTTGAGCACATCGCTACCTGCATTGCCGAATATTTGATCGTTGCCCGCCAGGCCTAGGAGCACGTTATTGGCACTATTGCCGCTGAGGACGTCGGTGAAGGTAGTGCCGATGAGGTTCTCGATGCTCACCAGCGTGTCACTACCAGCCCCACCAGTGGCCTGCGCGCCCGTGAGGTTGAGGTTGACGGTCACGCCCGCCGTCGCCCCGGTGAAGCTCTGCCCACCGAGGACGCCGCTACTGTAGTCGGCGGTGTCGATCCCGGTGCCCCCATCCAGGCGGTCGTTGCCCACGCCGCCGTTGAGGCGGTCGTTGCCCGCCAGACCCGACATTTGATCGTTGCCACTCTGCCCAAACAGATTGTCAGTAGAAGCGGTGCCGGTGAGGATGTTATTACTGTTATTGCCGAACAAGTTCGCCATACACCTCTCCTTGGTTGAATGGTCCTAGGTGCCGAATCGGCCCAGCCAGGTTCACTGCGGGGAACCGGCTCCCGCGCCGGCTCCTCTCCTTCCAGCGTCCTCAACCATTCCCGGCGTGCGCCGGCGTTCCCGACGCCCATGAGCTCCCCCCCCGACCGGCCTCCGTGCAGGACTCTCAATGCTAGAACTAGGCCGCGAAGACCACCACCAGAGCTGGCCTGAATTCCGAAGGAATGGGCTGTTGATCTCTCACGGCGTCCACCCTCAACGGGTCTATCAGAAAAGACAAGCTAGTCCAGACCTCCCAGCATATCCTTCACAGGCAATCGAAAGAGACTTCACCCCCTCACGTACGAGCGGCAGGCCGAGCAAGAAGTTCTTTCTGCAAGGCGTCGATATCGGCCTTGGCTCCAAGCGCCAGTTCCTCCACCCGTCGTTCACTCTCTGGGCCCGGCACATGGGAGAATTCGTGGCAATCTTCGTAGGCCTGTTCGGTTGTTCCGGTCGCTCGAATCACCGCACCGGCAATGGCGCCTCCAATGATGGCGATCCCAAGCGTCATAGCAATACCCACAAGCTGAACCGCGGCAACACCCGGCACGACAATGATCGCCATGAGTCCGCCGAGTAACCCCGGCATGCCATGCAGATTGTGGACGCCGCAAGTGTCGACGAGCTTGATCTTCGACTCGAGCATGGGCTGGATAAATACATACCCAATGACCGACAAGGCACCGGCCATCAATCCGATCCCAAATGCGCCGGTCGGGCTGACCAGATTACAGGTCGAACCAATCGAGACCCCACCTGCCAAAGCCGCATTAGCCATATCGACCATCGACGTTTTCCCATGGTGGAAATGGGTGCTGAGGAAATAGGTTGAGAGCGTTGCCCCGCTCAATGCCAGAATCGTATTCACGATGGTCTGAGGCATCTCTTCAAACGGCACGATCGCTGTGGCAAAACTCGGCCAGAACAGCCACAGCACCATGGACCCCAGCATGGCAAATCGATCGGAGGTCGGATCGGACTCAATCGGCTGACTCCGCTGCGCCGTCGTTGTCAGGACCAACGACGCGGCCAAACCAAAGTAGGCCCCGAATGCGTGGATGACAATCGAACCTGCTGAATCCTGAAATCCGTTGGTCAACCCGGCCCCGTTGTCCAACACGAGATATTCGTTGAGGGCATAGAGCGGAACCAACAGCAACGTGAGGAGCGCATATTGAAACACCCGCAAACGCCCCAGCACGGCTCCCATCGCAATGAGCGCCGTCGCCACGGAGAATTCAGCGTACAGGAGTGCATCAACCGTATGGGCCTTCAACTCGTGCCCCACCACCCCGTTCGCACGCAGCAACATGTACAGAGGAAGTCCCGTGGCCACCACAAGATAGGTGCCGGTCGTCGCACCAAAACCATATCGGCGGACGAAGACCATTAAAAATCCGAACCCGACGACCAACATGGCCAGGATGTGGATCGAGTAATTGTATTGCGCGACCAGCCGGGCCTCATTCACAGCACCCGCCGGCGCTTCGGCGCCGGCCCAACTCGCGAGGCACAGGAGAAACAGGCTCGCTGCACTGAGCATCGTGACCCAGAAACTATTCCGCATGGAGGCCTCCTTAAGACAGTAGGAGTGAATGGGGGGAGCTATAGGGGTGGTAGTGTACTGCACCGACAAGCGCGTTTGTCAAACCTCGCCAGCGGCCTGTGTCGCAGTCTGGCCACTCAACAGATTGTCAATCCCTCTATTGCAGAGTAAGGAGCAAGCACAGGGTGCGTGACAAACTAAGGGAAGTAGAGCTTTTCTGGAAATATTCAGCACTCACAATAGGTTAGTGGTTGCCAAGTCCTTGCGGAGTTGAGAGACATGAGTATAATGACAACCATTCATGTCTATGATTGGCTCACTGCTACTTTTGATTGCCCTTGCCCTGCCGTTTCCCTTTCCACCACCATCATGGGCAGCAGCAAGTTACGAGGACAGCCTCAAACAACTGGCGGAAGGTGTGACGGAAAGAGCCGCCAAGGCAAAGAAGCAGCGCCTTGCCGTACTCGACTTTACCGACGCACAGGGTGAACAGACGCCGGTCGGACAATTCCTTGCCGAAGAACTTGGGACACAAATCATGGTGGCCGGTGAGCTGACCACGGTCGACCGCACCCTGATCTACTCGACGTTGAAAAAGATGCAGCTGGAGCATATTGATCCAGCCCATGCCAAGACCGTCCGGCGCGCCGCCAAGGCCATCCGCGCCGACATCTTCGTCTCAGGCACCTACACCGACACACCCGACGGTCTACAAGTGACCGTGCGGTTGATCACCCCCAAGCAGGCTCAATCGATCAGCGCCACTCGAACGACCTTCCCGAAAACCGGCCCCCTGAGTACCTTCTTCAAAAAGGAAGATCCTCCACCAGGAATACTGCCGGTCGAAAAGCCCAAAGAACCGGCGCCACCGCCCGGTTTGGGAACCCATCGGAACGACGCCTACGAATTCGTCGTCACGTCCATGGAGCGGATGAACGGCCGGATCAAGGTGGATGCCACCGTCGCGAATCATTCCACGCGCGATCTCAAGCTGCTCTGTCACTTGCAAAACACGGTGCTGAAGGACGAACATGGGGGCATCTGGCATCAGACCGTCGAGGAGAACCGGGAAGGCCTCTGTACGCGGGGTATCGAACTATCCCCTCGACGAAAACAACGAGTGGTCTTCCTATTCGCTCAACCATCGGACGCGTCGGCTTCCGAGTTCACATTATCGTTTCATGAACAAGTACCACGGCGCGATGCCTCATTCACCATCGAGAAGTTGAAGCTGGAGCCGACGCCCAGTCCCGGAGAAGCCGCACCTTAGCAGACTGCCGCAAAACGAATCGGACAAGGCTCTCATACGCAACAGGGAAACATCCTAGATAGCCTAATTCATGAACGAGTACAGGAGGCTCAAAAAGGCTGTCCAGCAAGGCCGCAGCAAGTGAAGGGGCGAGGCGTACGCTTCGGTACGTTGAGCCTCTGAGCGAAGCGAGAACGACGCTGGCAGACTTTTTCAGCCTCCTGGCAGAAAGCAACCTATGCCACAGCCTATCAAGCAAGTGCTGACAATAGCCGGATCGGACTCCGGTGGAGGAGCCGGCATTCAGGCCGATCTCAAAGCCATGTCTGCCAACGGTGTCTTTGCCATGTCTGTCATCACAGCCATCACGGCTCAAAATACCGAAGAAGTGACGGACGTGTTTGAATTACCACCGAGCATCATCGTCTCGCAACTCGACGCGGTCTTCGATGATTTTGAGGTCGCCGCCGTAAAGACCGGAATGTTGTCGTCGACGGCCATCGTTGAGACTGTCGTTAAGATGCTGGCCCCTCAAAAGATCGGCCTCCTCATCGTGGACCCGGTGATGGTCTCAAAGAGCGGTCATCCCTTGTTACGACCAGATGCCGTGGACGCCGTAAAGACGCAGTTACTGCCGCTCGCGTTCGTGGTCACTCCAAATATCCACGAGGCCCAACAGTTGTCCGGAATTCAGATCACCTCGTTGGCTGATGCCCGACGAGCCGCCAAGGTCATCCATGGGTTCGGGTGCAAACACGTGTTGATCAAGGGAGGCCATCTGCTCAACGAACGGGCGACGGATCTCCTCTACGATGGCCGGTTCTTTAATGTCCTAAAAGGTGAGTTCATCGAGACCAGCCACACCCATGGCACCGGTTGTACCTTCGCCTCTGCCCTGGCCGCACACCTGGCCAGAGGCCGATCCGTGTTGGATGCCGCACAAGCGGCGAAGGCCTACGTCACACAAGCCATTCGGCATGGCTTGGCGATCGGCCACGGCCATGGACCAACCGATCATTTTTATTTCTTGGAGCGGTAAGCACAGACTCAGACCTCAACGGTTGAGGCTGTTACAATCCATCTCATGGAAGAACGTCTGTCCTTTGATGACCCTTTCGGCCATCGAGTATCTGCCATCCTGACGGCTCCGGACGGCGGAACCGACCGGATTGCCGTCTTGTGTCACGGGTTTCTCTCCTCGAAAACCAGCTCAACGAACAAGGCCCTTACGCGGTCACTGATCGACCATGGAATCGGCACCTGTTGCTTCGACTTCTTTGGACAAGGAGAAAGCGACGGTCCGTTCGAACAGATCACGACGACCCTGGGAGTGCAACAGGCACAAGCCGCCATCAATCTCATGAAGCAGAAAGGCTATCGACGCGTTGGACTGATGGGGTCGAGCTTCGGCGGGTTGGTGTCGATTCTGACGGCAGCTCAGCGGACAGATCTGGCGTGCCTGGCGCTCAAATGCCCGGTCGTCGATTTCGCGGAAGAGTTACGGTTGGAATTTGGCCCTGATGGGATGGCACAATGGAAGGCAACGGACACGATTCCTAATATCATGGGTGGCCCTGACCGAATCAAGCTTCGCTATACCTTTTATGAAGATGCTCTGTGCCGAATTGCCTACGACCCAGCACAAGCGATCACGGCTCCGACCATCATCGTCCAGGGGGACAAGGATGAACATGTCCCGCTTCATCAGAGCCGGCGCCTCTTTGAAGCACTACAAGTCGAAAAACACCTCGAGATGTTACCGGGGGCGGACCATCAATTTACGAAGGGGGAGGATTTCAACCGGATGACAACGCTCATCGCGGACTGGTTGATCAGCCATCTCACTAAGTAGCGAATCAAAAGAGCTTCACATTTCAGGTTTCTGCATAACTTGAAACGTTGAGCATGAAACATGAAACTCGGGATGGAAGGAACAAGACACAGCTACACCGTAACAATCTGACCTTCCTCGAGAAACCCAACCTGTTCAATCCCACAGCGCCTGATCTGCTCTTCAATCTGGTTACGATACGCAGGTTTCATGTGATAGGCATAGATCGGGAGTTCTGGTCGTCCGAGCTTTTGAAACTCGCTGAAGAATAGGGAGGGAGTCAGATGTTTGGACTTTTTGGCCAATGCCCCTAGTTCGTCGGGGAAAGACGATTCAATGAAGGCGGCCTTAAGGTTAGGGGTTGTCCGACCCACACTCCAAATTTCCTCAGTCTGATAAGTATCCCCACTATAGAGCAGCGCGGCATCTTGGTCCTTCACGACATACCCGACAGTGGGCACGGCATGGTTGACCGGCACGGGAATCACATCGAGATGGCCCATCGTGACCGGCTTGCCGGGCTCGAGAATCTGAGCCTGGAAGACCGGATGGTTCCGATCAGGCAGCTGAAAAAAATTCGGATAGACCTTATCGTTAAACACATGTTCCATCAGCCCCTGCATCACCGATTCAGTCGCCGCTACCAGAACCGGAGTATCGAATCCTTCCGCAAGGTTGTCGGCCAAGAGCGGGAGCCCCTTAATATGGTCGAAGTGCAGGTGGCTGAGCAGCACGACGCGGATACGGCGTTGTTCGGCCAAGGTGAGCTGGACACCGATCGTGCCGGCGTCCAGGAGCACGGACCCATCAATAAGGAACCCGCAACTCTCCTGGCGAACTGACCGGTCCGTTTCATCCACAAGACAGTCCGCCCCGTGGCACCCCAGAACTCGTATCTGCATAGATAGAAAGACGGCTATGGTATAGTTTGTGGCCGGCTACCGGGCGACCGATTCATTTGCAGGCAGGATCGTATGATTACCGAACATTTCCCCCAGCCAGGTTCTCACCATACCATGGTGAGCCTCCCCTTGTCATGGCCTAATACCGCAATGAATGCTCTTGCTGGAAGGTCAAACCTAATCTTACGAGAACGATGCACAACACCACCACGGTAATGGTGCAGCCGCTTCGCTGGACAACATCCAGATTACCAAAGACTCCTTCATCCTTTCTTTGATTTGTGTCGCGATCAGAAAAAAAGGGGGGGGGTCTCTTACCCCAGCTCAAGCCGGAGGCAATTACTTATCTCAGTGAGAGATGGACAAAGTCACAAAACCTTGCAAGGCATGCGCAGACGGCTAATATCCGAATAGTTTGGCATAAGAAGTTTACTGGTATTCACAGCGAATTCTAATTACGGTGTATCCAAAAAGATTCTGAATCTATTTAGATACACGCGATTTATTTTCTCCCCCTCCATCATCACGAAACACCTTTCGGAGCGGCCCAATACCTTAATTTATTGTATAAAAACCATGAACAGCTCCGCTCCATTTATCCTGGCTCGCTCCTTGCTGACAACCACGCAATGGCAAAAGAAGCTTGTGTAATCATCACAATGGTTGTAATGATTCCGCCTCAAACTGCCGGAGCTGAGACGGAGGCCCCTCATGTTCACGAGCCGGCAAAGCGATCATCCAACGCTCGCCGCAATCACAAAACCTTTGCTTGTAGCCCAAGTGCGATCAGGTGGGCGCCGAGGCAAGCATGAACCGGAGCGCACTTCACATCCACCTGTGCAAGCCAGGAGAGCACTATGAACTATCTACGAAGAATAGGCGTCCAGTTGAGTCTCTGGTTCATCGGGGCCATGGGCGCCCTGCTGACGCCCCTGTCGGCGCAGGCACTGACCGTGACGATTGATGGGCGGGCGGTGCAACTGACGAACGTCGCCCCCTGTCCCTCGGGCTACAACCTCTGTCGGTTTATTCCTCCCGGCACCTACGGGAAATTCACCGTGGGGGACGTTAATGTTACCTCGAACAAGGCCCGCATCCTGATCGGCGACAACAGCACCGCCGGCAGTCTCGATCTGATGAAGTTGACCGGCATCAAGTTCACGCCGGTGGGGGTGACGGCAGGTACCACGACCACGACCACCGCCACGATCGTCGTCACGCATACGTACAATGCCGGTGGCGGGAACCCCGCGGGCGACTATGCCTGGGGCTACGGGATGGCCGGATACCTTGATCCCCCCTCAAACGAGAACATCGTCGGAGATCAGCTGAAACAAACCGGCCAGGGCAACTTCGCCGGGAAAATTGCCGCACTCGGGTTGGGCCTGGATACCGGAAAGTTCGCCACCCCCACCACCCTCAATCTGAACGGCAGCGTCACGAAATCGCGAGCCGCCACGGTGGTCATGCCCGCGTGCAATACAGGCAGCAACCGGTGCGCGCCGACGATCACCCAGACCTTCACCCTCACCATGACCGGCGCCGACACATTGGTGCTGTCCGACAGTGCGATTGCCTGCGGGGGCACCTGTCGGCAGGCTGATGCGGTGATCCCGATTCCCCCGCTCCTGTATCAGTTGATGCTGAAGCTGGACCCCCAAGCGCCGAACGATATCAACCAGCTGCCCAAGTGGCTGGCGGATATGGGCGAGAAGTATCTTAAAAACAAGCAACAAAAGGAGCTGCTGGCACAGCTGATAAAGGCCCTGAACAAGTGGCTGGCGGCGTCGGTGCCGGGGACCTGTGCTCAGGTTCAGACGGCGATTGACGAGATCATCGAAGACGATGTGGAGGCGCATGAGGCGTATATCGCGACACTTGCCGCACTCGGCGAACTATTCGCCCCCGCCGAGCCGGGCGGTAGCACGATCACGATCAGAAAAGAGACGAGCGAAGCCACGAGCGACAGCTTTCAGTTTACGCTCATCGGCCCCTCGGCCTCGGCCGACGAGACGATCGACATGGAGGGTCAAACTTCTCGGGTCATCGTCATTCCGGTGGAGCCAGGAAACTACAGTCTCACTGAAATCCCACGGGCCGGATGGGATTTGACCAACGTCACCTGCAGTGGGGGGCAGATCAATCTCAGTCTGAATCTGGCGCTGGGCGACAACGTCGACTGCACGTTCACGAACAGCCTGGCGAGTGCCAGTAATGCCGTACTCCATATTGAGAAGGAACTGAGCACTTCTTGTGGTGGGTCCTGCGCCCCCGTCACCTTCGGTTTCCAAATCGTGGGGCCCCCAAATTCGACGCCCTCGGTCACGACTGATGGCTTTGGGCGGGGGATAACCTCGGTGCCGGTACCTGCTGGGACCTACAGTGTGATAGAGGACACCCATAGCTCTTTCGGACTACAAAATAGTTTCTGCAGTGTGGATGGTGGGGCCCCGGTACCCACAATGGATGTGGTGATCCCATCGGGGGCGAGCGTCACATGTATTTTCGTGAATGAGCCACTGTAGCGATGCCCCGTCGTTTCCAAGCGACGGGGATGGTGTGATCGCACGAGAGGTCGAATATTGTGACAGAGGAAGTAGCGATCGCTGCTTCCTCTGTTACAAACGGGACAAGACTATGGATGAACTCAATTCGCCATCGCGCCATCCTCCGTCCATAAACAAACTCTTTCTGTGGTCGTACCTCCTCATCATTGCCGTGATACCGATGTCACCATCAACCGGTGACGCGCGGGTCACCACGAATATGACGTCTTCCGGTCTGAATACCCAGGTCACTCACGTCGGTGTTGAGTCCACCATCACGGGAGGGACCAGCCCGGTGGCGGACCCCACCTCTTTCACAACTTTGGAAATTTCACTGTGGGCACAGGGGATCTTGCGAATTTTCTCAACGACACAAGCCTTCTCACTTCGAACATGCGCGACGATGGAGCAAGGACGCTGCTTTCCATCGAACACGCCACATCACCAAATGGCGCCGGAAAGCTTGAGGCGACCGCTGACCATGAGGAGAACAGGGATGGTACCCCCGAATAAGGCGGGCGATGAATTCGATACATGTAAGAACGCGTTGATCATCCGTTCGGTCATCTCCCCAACCATGCCCCCATCGGGGTCATGCAGAAGAACCGATCGTTCCCACTCAGTGGATAATTGAGGAGGACAAACCATGTCGACATCCGCTGTGAAAGAAATCGCCTTTATCGACCGCGCCATTACCGACCTTGATTCTTTCCTCGCCGGTCTACGACCTGATGTTGAGCCAATCATCCTCGCCCCTTGTGAAAGCGCCACGGCGCAAATCGCCCAAGCCTTGTGTGGACACTCGGCTCTGGCTGCCATCCATATCGTCGCCCACGGCGAGCCGGGCCAAGTAAGCTTCGAGTCAGGACCCCTGTCGCTGGAAACCATCAAGAACCACGCCGATGAGCTCGAGGCGATCGGGCGGGCATTGGGGTCTGATGGCAACCTGCTCCTATGGACCTGCCGTACCGCGCAGGGGGAGCGTGGTCACGCGTTCGTCGAGGCGCTGTCGCGAGCGAGCGGCGCGGCAGTGGCGGCAACGACGAAACCCGTCGGTGCGCACGACAAAGGTGGATGTTGGGAACTCGATACGCAAGCCGGTAGGCAGGAGACACTCGTGCCGCTCACACCAGGCGGGCAGGCGAACTATGCAGGTGTGATGGCAACCTTCAACGGCACGAACGGTAACGACACGGCTGACGCAACAACCGGTGCGATCATAGGGTTTACCGGTGGCACGGTGGCCGAACTACAAGATGCCATTGGCGATACGTTTAATGCGTCAGGAGGCAACGACACCATTACAGGTGGTAGTGGCAATGACACGATCAATGCTGGAAGCGGCGCCGACACCATCAGGAACTTTGTCGGGGCGGATAGCGTCGACGGGGGGGCAGACACGGACACACTGATGCTCTCCACTACCTCGACGGACCTCAACGAGGCCGACGATAGCCGACTCGTGAACGTGGAAAACGTGACGCTGACGGCCGCGGGCATCACGCTCAATCTGGGGACCCAGACCGAAGGCTTCACGATTACCGGCAGTTCGGGGGCGGATAGTATCATCGCCGGAGACGGCGCCGACGACATCACGGGGGGCGGCGGCGCCGACACGATCAACGCCGGAGACGGCAACGATACCATCCGTAATTTTTTCGGATCGTTGCCGCTCCTCGGAGAGTTCGAGTCCCTCGATGGGGGCGATGGTGATGAAGATACCCTGGTGTTGGGCGGCGCCAGCCTCAACGATCTCAACCTCGCCCTCGATGGCCACCTCAAAAATGTGGAAATCATCGATGCCAAAAATACCTCGGGCATCTTGGATCTCCATCGGCAATCCGAAGGCTTCATCATCAATAGCAATGGCCCCTCGAATCTTGCCATCGATGTCACAGGAGGTGTCGGGGCGGATACGATTACGACCGGCGCGAACAGCGACATTATCAGGAACTTTGTCGGGGCGGATAGCGTCGACGGCGGTGAGAATTTTGACCACACGGACACGGACAGGCTGCTGCTCGACACCACCTCGACGGACCTCAACGAGGCCGACGATAGCCGACTCGTGAACGTGGAAAACGTGACGCTGACGGCCGCGGGCATCACGCTCAATCTGGGGACCCAGACCGAAGGCTTCACGATTACCGGCAGTTCGGGGGCGGATAGTATCATCGCCGGAGACGGCGCCGACGACATCACGGGGGGCGGCGGCGCCGACACGATCAACGCCGGAGACGGCAACGATACCATCCGTAATTTTTTCGGATCGTTGCCGCTCCTCGGAGAGTTCGAGTCCCTCGATGGGGGCGATGGTGATGAAGATACCCTGGTGTTGGGCGGCGCCAGCCTCAACGATCTCAACCTCGCCCTCGATGGCCACCTCAAAAATGTGGAAATCATCGATGCCAAAAATACCTCGGGCATCTTGGATCTCCATCGGCAATCCGAGGGCTTCACCATCAATAGCGATAGCCCCGCGAATTTTGCCATCAATCTCACGGGGAGTTCCGGCGCGGATAGGATTACGACCGGCGCGAACGGCGACATTATCAATGGCTTTGTCGGGGCGGATAGCATCGACGGTGGTGAGAATTTTGACCACACGGACACGGACACGCTGAGGCTCTCCACTACCTCGACGGACCTCAACAGCGCCGCCGATGACAAACTCCTGAACGTGGAACGCGTGGAGCTGACGGCTGGAGGCGTCACGGTCAATCTGGAACGCCAGACCGAAGGCTTCACGATCGCCGGCAGTGCGGGGAACGATACTATCACCGCCACCAATCAGGCGGACACCATCTTCACAGGAAACTTCGGCAACGACACCATCGACGCCCGAGGCGGCAACGACACCATCACTAACTTTTTGGGGGTGAATACCGTCGATGGGGGCGATGGTGATGAAGATACTCTGGTGGTAACCACCAGCTCTCCCTTGCTGGCCAGCGCCGACGATGACAAGCTCACCGGTGTAGAAATCATCGACGCCACGGGTGGTGGCGCCTTCACCCTCAGTCTGGCCAAACAGACCGAAGGCTTCACCATCAAGGGTCCCACCAATCATGGCATCGATCTCACAGGAAGTGCCGACGCGGATAGGATCACGACCGGCGCGCACGGCGACATTATCAATGGCTTTGTCGGGGCGGATAGCATCGACGGTGGTGAGAATTTTGACCACACGGACACGGACACGCTGAGGCTCTCCACTACCTCGACGGACCTCAACAGCGCCGCCGATGACAAACTCCTGAACGTGGAACGCGTGGAGCTGACGGCTGGAGGCGTCACGGTCAATCTGGAACGCCAGACCGAAGGCTTCACGATCGCCGGCAGTGCGGGGAACGATACTATCACCGCCACCAATCAGGCGGACACCATCTTCACAGGAAACTTCGGCAACGACACCATCGACGCCCGAGGCGGCAACGACACCATCACTAACTTTTTGGGGGTGAATACCGTCGATGGGGGCGATGGTGATGAAGATACTCTGGTGGTAACCACCAGCTCTCCCTTGCTGGCCAGCGCCGACGATGACAAGCTCACCGGTGTAGAAATCATCAACGCCACGGGTGGCGGCACCTTAACCACCCTCAGTCTGGCCAAACAGACCGAAGGCTTCACCATCAATAGTCTCACAGGTAATGCCATCACGCTCACGGGGAGTGCGGGCGCGGATAGGATCACGACCGGTGGGAACGCCGATATTATCACGGGAGGCGGTGGGAATGACACGATCGACGGTGGCCTCGGTACGGATAGGGTCATCTTATCTGGAAACCGCTCAGACTATTCCATTACCCTCACTGGCCCGACCTACACCTTCATCGATACTCGCTCAGGCCCATCCTCCGATGGTACCGATACTGTCACCAATGTTGAAAACTTCCAATTCTCGAATGGGACCTTCACAACGGCAACCCTTGATGCCACGCCGCCGACCGTTTCCTCCGTAACCTATGGCAGCCACGATGGGACCCTCAAGGCCGGGGAAGCGGTGACTCTCGTGGTCACATTTAGTGAGACCGTCACCGTGGCGGGTGGCACTCCCACCCTCTCGCTAAATAGCGGCGGCACCGCCTCCTTCACCAGCGGCTCCGGTACGACCGCCCTCACGTTTAGTTACACCGTGGCGTCGGGACACAACACCGCCGATCTGGCCGTGACCGCCTTCAATCTCAATGGAGCCACTGTGCAGGATGCCCAGGGAAATCATGCCGATACCGCCGGGGCCGTGACGAATCCAACCGGGGTGTTGGTGGTCGATACGGTACCGCCTGCAGCCGGCACCACGCTGGACTTGGCCGAGTTCATCGACAGCGGGACCAGCGCCAGTGACTTCGTCAGCACCGACAACTCCTTCGATTTGAGCCTCGAGGAGCACGGTGGATCGACGGAGGCCTATGAAGTCTCCACCAACGGCGGCGGCACCTGGACGCCCACGACGGCGGCGCAGACCGCGCTGGCCGACGGCAGCTACCAGTTCCGCGCGCAGATCTTCGACGTCGCCGGAAACAGCACCCCCTCCAACGTCGTCAGCGTCACCGTCGATACCACCGCGCCCACGGCCCCGACGGTGGATGGGCTGATCACCCCCGACACCACGCCGACCATCACGGGCACGGCAACCCTTGCCGCCGGCGAACAGCTGACCGTGACCGTCAATGGCGCCACCTACACCAACGTGCCCGTGACGAGCGGCCCCTGGTCGATCGACACCGACACGGCGACGCCCAGCAGCGGTACGCTGGGCACATTCCTCCCGGGCACCACGTACGATGTGACAGCCACCGTCACCGACCTCGCCGGCAACGAGAGCGGCGACACCAATGAACTGATCATCACTGACACCACGCCTCCAACTGTCTCATCCGTGGCTTACGGCAGCCACGATGGGACCCTCAAGGCCGGGGAAGCGGTGACTCTCGTGGTCACATTTAGTGAGACCGTCACCGTGGCGGGTGGCACTCCCACCCTCTCGCTAAATAGCGGCGGCACCGCCTCCTTCACCAGCGGCTCCGGTACGACCGCCCTCACGTTTAGTTACACCGTGGCGTCGGGACACAACACCGCCGATCTGGCCGTGACCGCCTTCAATCTCAATGGAGCCACTGTGCAGGATGCCCAGGGAAATCATGCCGATACCGCTGGAGCGGTAACGAATCCGGCCGGGGTGTTGGCGGTCGATACCGTCGCCCCCACAGCCGGCACGCTGGCCCTGGCCGCCTTCACCGACAGCGGGGCCAGCAGCAGCGACTTTGTCAGCACCGATAATACGTTTGATCTGAGTCTCACCGGCAACGAGAGCGGCGCCACGGTGGCCTACGAACGCTCCACCGACGGCGGCAGCACCTGGGGACCAACCACGACGACGCAGAGCGCGCTGGCCGACGACAGCTACCAGTTCCGGGTCCAGGTGAGCGACCTCGCCAGCAATACCAGCACGTCCAACGTGGTGAGTGTCACCGTCGATACCACGGCGCCCATGGCCCCGAGAGTGGATGCGCAGAGCACCTCCGACACCACGCCGGTGCTCTCCGGCACGGCAACGCTAGGCGCGGGCGAACAGCTAAGCGTGACCGTCAATGGCGCGACCTACAGCAACGTCCCCGTGACGAGCGGCGTCTGGTCGATCGATACCAACACGGCGACACCCAGCAGCGGTACATTGGGGGCCTTCATTCCGGGCACCACCTACAGTGTGACGGCCACCGTCACCGACCTCGCCGGCAACGCCACGCCGGATCCCTCCGTCAACGAACTGGTGATCACTGATGCCACGCCCCCGACCGTCTCATCCGTGGCTTACGGCAGCCATGATGGGACGTTGAAGGCCGGGGAAATGGTGACCCTCGTGGTGACATTCAGTGAGACCGTCACCGTGGCGGGCGGCACCCCGACCCTCTCGTTAAATAGCGGCGGCACCGCCTCCCTCACCAGTGGCTCCGGCACGACCGCCCTCATCTTTACCTACACCGTGGCGTCGGGACACAACACCCCTGATCTGGCCGTGGCCGCCTTCAATCTCAACGGAGCTACCGTCAAAGATGCCCAGGGGAATGATGCCGATACCACCGGGGCGATGACGAATCCAACCGGAGCGTTGGTGGTTGATACCATCGCCCCCGCCGCCGGCACCTTGGCCTTGGCCGCCTTCACCGACAGCGGCACCAGCAGCAGCGACTTCGTCAGCACCGACAGTACCTTTGATTTGAACCTCACCGGCAACGACAGCGGCGCCACGGTGGCCTACGAACGCTCCACCAACGGCGGCGACACCTGGACCCCAACCACCGCAGCCCAGAACAGCCTGGCTGACGGCAGCTACCAGTTCCGCGCGCAGGTGTCAGACCTCGCCGGCAACACGAGCACCTCCACCGTCGTGAGCGTCACCGTCGATACCACCGCCCCCGCCGCTCCGACGGTGAATGCGCTGAGTACTTCCGACACCACGCCGGTGCTCTCTGGCTTCTCGGGGGCGACGCTGGGCGCCGGCGAGCAGCTGGCTGTGACCGTCAATGGCGCCACCTACAGCAACGTCCCCGTGACGAGCGGCGCCTGGTCGCTCAACACCGACACGGCGACGCCCAGCAGCGGTACGTTGGGCGCCTTCGTTCCGGGCACCACCTACAGCGTGACGGCTACCGTCACCGACCTCGCCGGTAACGCTACCGCCGACACCACCACCAATGAACTGGTCATCACTTCCACTGTCCCGACCACCACGGCCACGATAACCAACCTGACGGAGACGACGGCCAACAGTGCGAGCAGCACGTCGCTCACGTTGAGCGGTACGCTCAGCGCGGCCTTGGGGAGCGGCGAGGTGGTGCGGGTTTCTGATGGGGCCACCGTCCTCGGCAACGCGGTGGTCAGCGGGACCACGTGGAGTTTCGCCACGGGTTCGACCACGGCAGGCAATCATACCTTCACTGTCGCGGTGGCGAATGCGACGAACCAGAGCGCACCCAGTTCCGTATCGGTGCTTGCCGGAACCACGGGGAATAACAACGGTGGTACCGCACTCACCGGGACCAGCGCCGGAGAATATATGTTCGGCTTTGCCGGCACCGACACCATCAACGGCTTTGCCGGCAGCGATACCGTCATGGGCGGAGCGGGATCGGACACCATCTTGCTGACGACGACCTCGGCAGACCTGAACAACGCTACGGATGCCCAGATCCGGAATGTCGAGACAGTGTCGGCGGCCGGTGCGGCCACGACTGTGATCATAGACCTTCACAACCAGTCAGAAAGCTTAGTGATCAACGGTAGCGGCAACGACGATACGATCACGGCTGGTTCCGGGGTGGATGCAATTTCGGGATCAGGGGGTGCGGATAGCCTGACCGGCGGGGCCGGCAATGATTTTCTCACCGGCGGGGCCGG
>Ga0268299_1000693_pt1 | contig 89876 bp, 59 predicted proteins | sample NOBtaG_FD_193484 | JGI IMG/M metagenome (GOLD analysis project Ga0268299, IMG submission 193484) | Activated sludge microbial communities from bioreactor in Nijmegen, Gelderland, Netherland - NOB reactor | ecosystem: Engineered > Bioreactor > Aerobic > Activated sludge | place: Netherlands... | reverse complement strand
GTTGTAGGCACCTCTAGTGCACCTGTTGTCCCGCTAAGGGGCAGTGCAGGGTAGCCAAGTGTCGAAAGGATAAACGCTGAAAGCATCTAAGCGTGAAGCCCCCCTGAAGATAAGATCTGGATGTTTCTTCGTGAAACGTGAGATCCCTGGTAGACCACCAGGTTGATAGGCCGGATGTGTAAGACCCGAGAAGGTCTCAGCTAACCGGTACTAATGATCGAACGCTTGATCACATTGATGAATCGCTGGTGTGTGTCGTTTGCCCGACATACCCTTCGCGAACAAGTCCGCAATCGGCGCTTTCTCATGATCGCCGATGTCACTATCCACACTATTCTTAATATTTTCCCGCGCGGATCGAACCCTGTTTTCGATTTAGGTCGTTAGAAAGACCGATCCGACGCGTGATTAGGCTTCTTGCGGGCACTTTGCCGCAGGCCAGGTTTCGATCGTCGTCGGCCGACAGGTCGCCGACGGTCTTGCTGGTGCATTTACCTAAGGGGAAACACCTGATCCCATTCCGAACTCAGAAGTGAAGACCTTGGGGCCGATGGTAGTCCAACCGGGCGAGAGTAGGTGAGTGCCAGTTTTTTGAGGCCCGATGATCGAAAGGTCGTCGGGCCTCGCCTTTTTTTACATTCTCATTGAATCGAACGTCCGGCGCTTCGGACACCAGATTGGCCCGGCAGAGCATGCGGTCTGTCTATTCAAGGCGGGAAATCAGCGGAGACACCGCCGCGTTGCGGTCAGAAACCCGTGTTTCGGGCGCTGTGACCGCCGGCCGGGCGATGCGTGTGGCGTCAAAGTCCACCTGTGCATGTCCCATCAGCGTGCCGGTCGCGTACGCCAGGTCCACCAGGGCAATTTGATAGAGCAGGATCGCGTTGGCCTCGCGGGCCTGGGCGTCGCCAAACTGGGCCAGCGCTTCATACACTTCCCGCATCGTGCGAAGACCCTGGTCGAACTGCTTGAGTTCGGCTTCGTAAGTGAGGCCGGCGGCCACGGCGGACTGCCGGGCGGCGAGAATTCTCTGCCAGTTCTGATTGAGGACGTCGAGGGCGTCGCAGACTTCCTGTCGAATGGAGAGTTCCCGCGCGGCCCGCGTCGCGAGTCGCTGCCGGCGCGAAAGCAGGGCTCGCCGCAGTTGGGCCTGTCGCAGTTCGTTGGTGACGGGAATCTCCCCCTTGATGCCAATCGCATATTCTCCCTTGTCAAAATCCCACGCGTCCCGCCAGGCTGATCCGGGAGAACCGGCCCGATCGAGAATTCCGTATTCGAAGTCAAGCGTAATCAGCGGCAGTATCTGATTTCGGGCGAATCCGATGCGAATGTCGTCCGCGGCCAGCGCCAGTTCCAGTTCGAGCATCTCAATGCGGTTTGATACCGCCTCTCGAGCGAGCACGGTCGCGTCCAGTTCGTAGTGGATCAAGTTCGGATCCGTCACCGGCATCAATGCGACGGACGACTGAATGTCCACGCCCTCGATGTTGAGGATGCGCTTGAGTTCCCGCTCCTGGATGCGGGCCTGCGTTTCGGCGACGATCACGGCTTCTCGCTGCAGGGCGACTCCGACTTCGGCTCGGATGGTCTCGATCGCCGCGATCAGGCCGTTGGCGGCGCGCTTGCGGGCCACATTGAGATTGTTTTCGGCAACCTCAAACAGGCGGCGGCGAATGGCAAGTTGCCTTTTCGCCGTGTCGAACTGCCAGTATGCCTTCTCCGCGGTTGCAAGCAATCGAATCGCCGCCAGTCGCAGTCTTGCTGTTTCCGCATGGGTGTTCAGGCGGGCGATGCGAATTCCGGCGAGGTTGACGGCGGGTCCGCTGTTTCGAAGCAACGGCTGGCTGATGGAAAAGCGAGCGAGGGCGGTGTCCTGCTCCGCGGAGGTCGGCGAAAGTTTTTCCAGGCCCTGCAGCAACTGGGATACGCGCAGTTGGGCGCCGGTCGGTGTTGCCATGACCACGCCGGCTTCAGCGGAGATTTCGCGCTTCTGCTGCTCCACATCGTTGAGGGTGATGATCTTTCCGCCCAGATCGGGTGACTCCTTCTTTCCCTCCGGCTTCTTGAGACCAAAGCCGTCCGCGATGCCGGCGATGAGACCTCCTTGCAGGGTTTCGGCGCCTTTGATGAGGTCATCCACACGCGAAGACTTGGAGGCGATTTCGTAAGTGTCTCCGATTCCGCCGGGAAGGTCCTTCTTCCTGTAAGCCGCGCCAACCACAATGGTCGCGTCAAACCGTGACGCCTCTTCGCTGATCTGCGTTCGCGCGATTTCGGGCTGAAGAATCTGAACACTCAGATCCAAGTTGTTTTGAAGCGCGTGTCGCCGCGCATCTGACAACGAAAGCGCCAGGTTGCCTCCGGCCGCGGCAGATGGGCGCGACGTGGCGCTGTTGGTGCGATCCGCTGCGGACACGGCCTCGGATACGGTGATGGATTTGCCGCGTGCGCCCGGGTTCATTCGGGCGGTCGTCACGCGTCTCAATCGTTCGTCAATTCTCTGCTCCAGCAGAGGATCGAGATGTCCGTATACGGTGGCGCATCCGGACACGCTCGCCAGAGCAGCGCTGCAAAGCACGGCGGTCCATCTCCCCAGGCGCTTTGGGCGCTGAGGCGAAGTCGGCGGTCGGAAGTCCCCAAGTGTAGGCGGCGCCTCTTTCATTTCTTGGTCTTCTCGTCGCCGCCATCGGGGTCGGGCTCTGCGTCGGCAATCACCGGAGGGAATCCATTGAGTTGCCGCCAAATCTCGTATCCAAGGGCCACGCGGTTCAGTAACACCCATCCCTTGGCGCGAACGCCCTGTCTTAAGTATCGGGCATCGGGCCATTGGGGCTGATCGGGGTCTGCCACCGCGAGCAGCCGAAATTGCCCCTTGCCGTTGTCGGCGGAATCGACCAGCACGACGCGGCCGCCGAACGTGCCGATGGCGACCGAGGGCCATCCGACGAACTGGACGGCGGGCCAGCCCTCGAATTGCAGGCGCAAGGGATCGCCCTCGCGAACCAGTGGTGCGTCGTTGCCGTCAATCCACAATTCCACGGCGCGATCCTCGGTTTGAGGCACAAGCACCAGGAGCGGATCGCCCGCCTTCACAATCTCGCCGCCCTGGCCGCCCTGCAGCCGAAGAACGAATCCATCGCGCGGCGCGGAAACCAGTTGCGATTGCTGCCGCGAAATGTCCACGTCCAGTTTTGCAAGACTGCCCATCGCCTCCTGCATCTGGCCGCGGGCGTCGTGCAGCGAGGCCGTCGCCGCATCAATGCGCGTGTCGAAATCCGCACGAATGCGCCCGAGTTCGGTCTCTGTCGCCTTGAGTTCATCGACTGCTGATTTCATTGCCGCGTCCGCGCTTTCGATTGCGGTGCGGGCCACTTCGTAGTCTCTCTCTGCAATGTCAAAATCGCGCCGGGAGACGAGGCCATCGGCCAGCAGAGTCTTCGTTCTTGCCAATTGGGCATCGGCGGCCTTGAGACCGGCCGCGGCCGCGACGGACGCCGCCTCCGCCGCCCGAACCTTTTCCTTGGCCATGCCAACGCGATGCTCTGCCGCCGTGGCGGAAAGTTCGCGGGTGGCCGTCAGATTGAGCAACTGCTGTTCGTACGCAGCGGTCTTCTCGCGGCTGGCCTCGTACTTCCCGCGCATCGCGATGCGTTGTTCGTTGAGCCGCGCGACGAAATTGGGATCAATATCGCTGATCTCGAGCAGCCGATCGCCGGCCTTCACATGTGAGCCTTCCTGCACCCACCACCGTTCAACGCGGCCCCCGATCGGCGCCTCAACCGACTGGCGGCGCTCAAGTGGACCGAGTGCAACCACCCGACCCGTGCCGCGTATGTTCTGTTGCCACGGCACCCAAATCAGGGCGAACGGCATCGCCAGCAGGACGATGCCCACCGCCATCGCAACCGGTCGAATCCATCGTGGACGGTGGACCAATTCGAGCGCCGTAAACGCGGACGCATTTCTTGATGCAGATGTAACGATGCGCTGCTGGTTCATGACAGACCTTGTACGGCTCCGATCACTCGTCTCTTTTGTCGGTTTCGATCTCGTCTTCCGCCCGCGTCCCGCCGATGCGGAGCACTGATCTGTCTTCGCCGGCAGTGGCACGGCGCCGTGTGAGAATCAACATCGCCATGTCCGGATTCCATGAGGTTAATGACGTCTCCAGCCGTGCTCGGATCGCATCGTCAATTTCATCCAGAATGGAATCCAGGATGAGAACCCGGGGGCGGCCCGCCAGTGCCCGGGCGATCATCAGCCGACGCGCCTGGCCGGTGGACATCGGCGCGCCCGCGAAACTCAGCACGGTCGCCAGACCGTCCGGCCAGTCGCGCACTTCGCGGAGCAGATCCACCTGGTCAAGCGCGGCTCGAACATCTGAATCGCTCACCGACGCACGGCCCATGCGCACGTTCTCCTCAACGCTCGCTTCAATGATCTCGCAATCGCGGACGCACATGACGTGTTCGCGCAGCGCGGCCAGGCTCATCTCGCGAATGTCCATTCCGCCCAGTTCCACGCGTCCGCTGACGGGTGTTCGCATGCCGAGGATGATTTCTGCGAGGGTCGATTTTCCGGAGGCGCTGCCGCCTTCGATGGTCAGGTTCCTGCCCGGTGCGATGCTGAAAGACAGGTCTTTCAGGATCGGCGGTCCGCCGGGGAAATTGAACGACAGCCGCTTGACCTGCAGTCCGGCATTGAAGTTTGTGCCGGCCAGACTGGCGCCGCCCTCGCGCTCGAGCGGCAGGTCGAGCATTTCGTCCAGTTTCGCCGCCGCGGCGAAGAGGTCGTAGATGCTCTCGAGTTTGATGCTCATCTTCGAAAACGAGGCCAGCACGGCGGACAGAATGAGTTCGGCTGCAACCAGTTGACCAAGCGTGAGTTGGCCGTCCATCACCAGCCAGCCGCCGAGGGTCAACAGTGCGGTCGCGGCAATGGCCTGAAGAAGCATGAATCCCACGACTTGGCGCAGCACGATCCCGAAATGGCTCCTGCGTGCGGTCAGGTACTTGATGGCCATCCCATTGAGCCGGTCGCGGGCGTAGGCTGAGGTTCCCGCGAGTTTGAATATCAGGGGGTGCCGGGCCGTCTCCTCCAGAGCGCCGGCGATGGCGTACTTCACCTTCGATTCCTGGACGGCCGTGCGCACGGCGCCACGGCCGCCGACGAAGAGAACCACGGCGATCAGAGCGACCAGGACTGCGTCGAATGCCAGGAGAAACGGATGATAGAACGCGAGGATCAGCAGGCCGACCAGCGCCTGCAACAGCAGCGAGATACCACTGAGCAGGAGGGTGGCGGTGATTTTCTGAACAATGATCAGATCGAAGAAGCGATTGACCCGTTCCGGTCCGTTTGACTGGTAGAAGTGGTCCAGCGTCACGCGGGGCAGGCGGTCTGCAAGGTCGGCGACGACGCGCACGAAGAGCCGCCGCTGCAGCAGTTCAACGACATAGGTCTGTAAAACGCGGATCCCGCCGGCCAGCACGAGCAATCCGAAGAGAAGCACGCCCAGCACGATCAGCGGCTGAAGGACGCCGCCGAAGGAGACGAAGTTCACGAGCGCCTGGACCGTGATCGGCGTCGCCAGCACTAGGATACCGACAACAGTCGAAAACAGGACGACCAGGGCGATGTCGCCACGCTCGGGGTGGAGCAGGATGGCCAGCTGCCGGGCCAGGTCGGTGAAACTATGCGCGGAATTTGTCTTAGGGTTTGCGTCAGCCATTCGAATTTCGTTTGTTTCGCCCCCGCATTGGAGTTATTAACCGCACCGCACTGCCGAACCAGTGTCCCAAGAATCTAGTTTCCGAATTCGCTTAGGGCAAGTAGATAGTTTTACATTGAAAGTTAGATTTTTTCTATGTATGCTGGTGCCATGGAATGGTTGAACTACCACCACCTGCTCTACTTCTGGACGGTTGCCCGGGAAGGCACGCTTGCCGCAGCCGCCGAACGCCTTCACCTGTCCCAGCCGACGCTCTCGACGCAGATTCACCGGTTGGAGCGCGCACTGGGGGTCGCACTATTCGAACGCGCGGGTCGCCGGCTTCGCCTCACCGAGACCGGCCGCATTGCCCTGCGCTACGCCGACGACATCTTCGCATTGGGTCGGGAACTCACCGATACGGTGAAGGGCCGGCCCACTGGTTCGCCGCTGAGGCTGCACGTCGGCATCGTGGACGTCGTTCCGAAACTGATCGCGCACCGCCTGCTGGTTCCGGCGATGGCGGCGCATGCGTTGAAGTTGGTGTGCTTTGAGGGAAAGATCGATCAGTTGCTGACGCGGCTATTGACCCATGATCTCGACATGGTCATCTCAGACGTGGCGATTCCCGCAAATGTCAGTATTCGAGCGTTCAACCATCCGCTCGGCCAGAGCGGTGTCAGCATTTTTGCGGCAAAGCAGCAGGCGGCAACCCTGCGCCGCGGATTTCCCGCGTCGTTGAACGGGGCGCCGTGGTTGCTTCCGACGGTTCACAACAGCGTTCGGCGCTCGCTGGATCGCTGGTTTGAGGCAAACGACGTGCGACCGCTCATCGCGGCCGAGTTTGAGGACAGCGCCCTGCTCAAGGTTTTCGGCCAGCAGGGGCTGGGTTGTTTTGCGGGTCCCACCGCGATTGAATCCGAGATTTGCAGACAATATCAGGTGGTCGCCGTCGGCCGTATCGACGTACACGAGCAGTTTTTCGCCATCACCATGCAGCGAAAGTTCGGACACCCCGCCGTACTCGCCCTTGTCGAAAGCGCCCGTCACGACCTGCTCAAACCCACATCAGCCTGAAACGAGTCCGCCAGGACTCGGGTCGGCCGCCATGCGAGGCGATCAGCCGGCCAGCGCTGCCTTTAACTTCTTCATGGCGGTCACGGCTTCGGCCTTTGTCTCAAATCCCAGGTAGCACACGCACCGCTTCTTCAGGCATGCGGTGGAGAGGCCGCGGATGTTCAGGTCGGCCGACGCGATGTTTCGCGTGACCCATGCTCCGAGACCGGGGCGGTCCGGGCCTTCGAAGCGGATCACGTGCATGCCGGTGGCCTTGGTCAGGCCCGCGTCGGCGGCGGCCTTCAGTTCGCCCTTGTTCTTCAGCGGGGCGACGAAGACGCGCGACGTGTTCTCGGTGATCCGACGCGCGATGACGAACTCAAGGTTGGCACCGGCGTTCGACAACACCTCCAGCACCCGGGCCAGCGAACCCGGCTTGTTCAGAATGTCGCCGGCGTATACGTCGATCTGCGTCACGGTGAATGCCATCGAATAGCCCCTCGAAAACGCCCCAAGATTGCCTTCGCTCCCACGCCGGACGCGAAGCCACGCCGTCGACAGCGGAAACAATGTCCGATTCGCCGCAGTGTGTCAACTGTAAACATGCCGGTGAATCAAGATTTCCAGCGCAATCGCAAAGTCGTTACCGGTGTGTCACGGTCCGGCTCCGGTGGAAGAAGGGTGAATTCGAGATGCACGATTACTCGCACACGCGCCGCGCACCCGCCGGAGGTCGCCGGGGCACACATGCGACTTGGGTCAATGTTCCATCAAATCACAGGCCGAATTCGGGATGCCCGAATTGCACATTGCGGTGGTTTCACAGATGGGAAAATTGTCATGAGCGCCTGAAATCACCAGGGTAACACATACGCCACGCCGGAAACCGCGACGCCGACGGCCAGCGATGTACCCAGAATGACAATGGCTTTGCGCCGATCCTGTCGCCGGAACTTGGCCAGCTCGACCGACTCGGCGTGGCCAACGGACAGCCCGACGTTGAGCAAGCCCATGAGGCCGTACGCCGCGCAGAAGTGCATGGCCGATTGAACGAATCCGGCGGCGGCCATGACGGCCGGCACAAACAGCGCAATTCGCCAGATGCGCGACGTGTCCATGGCGATGAATGCGGCCCCCATCCCGATGGTCAGGGCCAGACCGATCCAGCCCAGGCGGCGGCGCATCGTGACCTCGGCCGGGCCGATGTTGCAGACACCGGGCACATAACCCTGGGGAGCCTCGGACACGGACCGTCCTCTCTGGAACGCGACACGCACACCCGTCGGCACGCCGCCCTCCCGGGCGCGCGGCGCTGCGGCGAGCGCACCGGCGTCAATGCCGCGCGTCGATTACATCGGTGTCGTCTTCTTCTTCGCCGAAGTGAGAATCTCATCGGCCAGTGCGCCGGCCCCGTACAGGTCGCGCATCGAGTGAATAATCGCACGGGCATCCACGTTGACCGCCCGCGCCGTGGCATCGGTGTAGGCGATGTCCCAGACCAGGCCGTCGAGATTGCCGTCGAAGACAATGCCGATGACCTCGCCGGCCTTGTTGATGACCGGGCTGCCGGAGTTGCCGCCGATGATGTCGGCGGTGCAGACGAAATTGTACGGCGTCTTCATGTTGACCTTCGACTTGCCGGTCTCCCATCGCGGCGGGAGGTTGAACGGGAACACGCCCTTGCGTTCGGCGTTTCGCTGATAGAGTCCGGCGAAATCGGTGAAGGCGGGCACGGTCCCGGCGGCGGTCTGGAAGCCCTTGATCGGACCGAAGGCGAACCGGAGGGTGAAGGTCGCATCGGGATAGGCATCCTCGCCCTGAATGGCGAACTTCGCGGCGGCGATCTTGGCGTAGTTTTCGCGCTCGACGCTTTCCACTTCGTCCTCGTAGCGCTTGCGGAGGGCCCGGGCCTCGGGGTCGATGAGCGCGGCGAACTTGATCATGGGATCGGTCGATTCGGCCAGGGCCTTCGCGCCGCCCTCGGCAAGTTTGCGACGGGCGTCAACATCCTTCAGCGTGGTGCCCTTGACGAGCGCCTCGGCCCGGGCCCGCGGCGAGAGACCGTCCAGCAGCCTCGCCACGAGCGGATCGTCGCAGCCAAACCGCTCGCCGAGAAACGCCAGCCCGCCGGCCAAACGGTCCACCTCGAGCGATTCGTACACCGGGGCCGTTGAGTACAGGCGCAGGTACAGCGAGTCCAGATCCGCCTCGTGATACCCGGTCAATCGGTCGGCATCGGGTTTCGCCTTTTCCGCCGCGAGTCGCACCAGGCTGCGCGCGAAACCGTAAAGTTCGCTGCCCAGTGCGGGGCGGCTCTCCAGCGCGGTGTGGCGTTGCACGAAAGTCGCGTACTTCTTCTCCACTTCGGCGATCTTGTCCCATGCGCCGCCCCACTGGGATTTGTAGGCGGGATTGGCATCCACGGCGGCCCGCAATTCGCGTTCGGCCTTCTCCTTGGCGTTCATGATCGCCGGATCCTGCAGGCCGGCCAGCACGCCGGTGATCGCCTTGCGGCTGTTCTGCACGCCTTGCAGGTCGTTCTGGGCGATGCGCTCGTTTTCCTCGCCGCGGGCGCTGAAGCCCAGGAGTTGCACCTCGCGCCGCCACAACTGCTGCAAGCGCATGGGATACATCACGTCGCGCAGCACGCGCAAATGCTCGACGGTAAACAACCGCTGCGTGCGGCCGGGGTGCCCGCAGATGAACGTCAAGTCGTTCTCATTCGCCCCGACCTCGGACCAGCGCAGGTAGTGCTCGGGCTTGAGCGGTTTGTCGTTCTCGTAGATCCGAAAGAAACAGACGTCGAGATTGAACCGCGGATACTCGAAGTTGTCGTTGTCCCCGCCGAAGAAGGCGATCTGCGACTCGGGCACAAAGACGAGACGAATGTCTGTATACCGCTTGTACAGGTAAAGGTGGTACCGCGCGCCGTGATACAGCGTCACCACCTGGGCCTGCAGGCCGGCGCTCTCCTTGGCCTCCTTCTCGATCGCCGCGATCTTCTTGCGTCGGGCCGCGCCGGCGTCGGCCGTGGACATGTTCGCCGTCGCGGCGCCCTCCACGTCCTTGGTGACGTCGCGAATGGTCCACAGAATGTCCAACTCCAGGTTGTCGCATTTCAACTCGTCGGCCTGCGTCCTGGCGTAGTAGCCGTCCTTGAGCAGGTTGCGCTCCGGGGTGCTGAGATCGCCGACCTGATCCGAGCCGACGTGATGGTTGGTCATGACCAGCCCGTCCGCCGAGATCAGCGAGCCCGAACCACCGCTCGAGAAACGAACGCAGGACTTCTGCACGTGTTCGAGCCACTGGGCGTCGGGCTCGAAGTTGTATTTTTCCTTCAGGATCTTGGTCGGCGGGCGGGTGAAGAGCCACATGCCCTCGTCGGCCAGCGTGGCTTGGGACACCAGGGCGATGATCAACAGGACGGTCACCCACACAACCTGAACTCGGGGCGGCATGTCTAGGCTCCAGGTGGATTCAGGCGACCGGCGGATCGGTCACCCGTTGACCCTCCCGTCCAGCCGCGCAGCGAGCATCGTAACCCCAAGTTCGACGACGGAAGAGTGCCGTTCCCGTCGCAATTCGCGCGAATTGCCGACACGTGCCGACCGTGACGGCCGAGCCGCGCACCCGTTTAATACGCCTCAGCGGAACCGAGTGTGAAATGGCCCTATTCCTGAACATCCTGGTGCCCGGTGCGGGTCTGATCGTCCGGGGGCGGCATTGGCTCGGCTTCGCGCTGGCCATGCTGTTCGCGCTGGCCGCGAACGCCGCCGTTGCCGGGTGGCTGGTCGCGCCGATGGCCATTCCGCCGGTCTACACATGGGTGGCGACCGTGCTGGCCGCGTTGACGTGGTTATTGGCCCAGGTCTCGCTCCTGCGGCAATCCTCGCCGACTGCGCCGGACTAGCAGGTCCTGATCCGCGCGCGTTTCTGCGCGCAAACGGCGTTTGGGCACGTGCTTACAAATCAAAATGCAGTGGCGTCGCATCGCATTCGCCGCCGAACCGACCGAAACGACTGCAACCCATTGCGTCGCACAGCCGCGTCCGCGAATAAGCCGATTTCACGCGCGAATTCGGCAGGCAGGTGTTGCGCAGACAAACGCCGCCGATCGGTGCTCGCCGCACTGATAATCGCGTTTCAATTCGACCAGTCGAGCGGCACAACCGATACCTTTGAGGAGTTGTCCGCATGCAGCGGCGGCCGGGCGGGTTCATTGCCGGACCCGATAACGAGGACTAGAATGGTCATGAAATCCCGGCGCGGTTCCAAGACAACCTGAAATCGAACCGGGCATGCTGGCAGTGCGTCATTTATAGGACAGGCCACCCCCGCGCGGACCTGCCCCTAAGAGCGGCTACATAAGGGATAGAGGGGAAACCCGGCGATTGGTCCAGAGGCTGTGCGGTGGGGTCACCGGCGGCGCGGCGATCGCAGAAAGGCGCGAAGACATGTTCGAACGATTCACGGATCGGGCACGCAAAGTGATGGCCTTGGCCAACCAGGAGGCCCAGCGCTTCAACCACGAGTACATCGGGACTGAGCATATCCTGCTCGGACTGGTCAAAGAGGGCAGCGGCGTCGGCGCCAACGTCCTGAAGAATCTCGACGTCGATCTACGAAAAGTCCGGCTGGAAGTTGAGAAACTCGTCAAGAGCGGCCCGGACATGGTGACGATGGGCAAACTGCCGCAGACCCCTCGGGCCAAGAAGGTCATCGAATACGCCATCGAGGAAGCCCGCAACCTGAACCACAACTACGTCGGCACCGAGCACCTGTTGCTCGGCCTGCTGCGCGAGCAGGACGGCGTGGCGGCACAGGTGCTGATGAACCTGAGCATCAAACTCGAAGAGGTGCGCGAAGAGGTGCTCAACCTCCTCGGCGCCGGCACCGAATCGGAGGAGTCGCAGCAGGCGCCCTCGGGCGGTGGCGGTGGAGGCGGCGAGGCCAGCGGACGCAAGACCAAGAGCAAGACACCCGCGTTGGATTCCTTCGGCCGCGACCTGACCGAAATGGCGACGAATGGCAAATTGGACCCGGTCATCGGCCGCGCGAATGAGATCGAGCGCCTTCTGGTCGTCCTGTGCCGTCGCTACAAGAACAACCCCGTGCTGCTCGGCGAGGCCGGCGTCGGCAAGACCGCCATTGTCGAAGGCCTGGCCCAGCGAATCGTCGCCGGCGAAGTGCCCGAGATTCTCGCCGACAAGCGCATCGTCGTGCTCGACCTGGCCATGATGGTCGCCGGCACGAAGTACCGTGGTCAGTTTGAAGAACGCATCAAGGCGGTCATGAACGAGGTCCGCAGGGCGCGCAACGTCATCCTGTTCATCGACGAATTGCACACCCTGGTCGGCGCCGGCGGCGCGGAAGGCGCGATCGACGCGTCCAACGTGCTCAAGCCCGCCCTGAGCCGCGGCGAGATGCAGTGCATCGGCGCCACCACGCTCGATGAATATCGCAAGTACATCGAAAAGGACGGCGCGCTGGAGCGCCGCTTCCAGCAGATCATCGTTGAACCGCCCAGTCGCGAGCAGACCCACGAGATCCTCAAGGGCCTGCGCGATCGCTACGAGGCGCATCACCGCGTGCAGATCACCGACGAGGCCCTTCTGGCCGCCGTCGAACTCTCCATGCGGTACATCCCCGGACGCGTTCTGCCCGACAAGGCCATCGACGTCATCGACGAGGCCGGCGCACGCGTTCGCCTCAAGAGCATGACCAAGCCGCCGGATCTGTCCGACATCGAACTGCAGATCAAGAAACTCAACCACGAGAAGGAAGAGTCGGTCAAGAACGCCGACTACGAACGGGCCGCCGCCCTGCGCGATCAGGCCATCACGCTCGACCAGAAGAAAGACCAGATCACCCGCGAGTGGCAGGAGCGCCGCAACGAGATCGAAGGCGTCGTCGACGGCGAGATCATCGCCGAAGTCGTCAGCAAGATGACCGGCGTGCCGCTGACCCGCCTCGAGAAGGAAGAGGCCGAGCGGCTGCTCGAACTGGAAGCCGAATTGCATCGGCGGGTCATCAGCCAGGAAGAGGCCATCAGCGCCGTCGCCCGGAGCGTTCGCCGCTCGCGCAGCGGGTTGAAGGATCCAAACAGGCCGATGGGCAGTTTCATCTTCATCGGGCCGTCGGGCGTGGGTAAGACCCTGCTCGCCAAGACCCTTGCCGAGTTCATGTTCGGCGATGAAGAGGCGCTGATCTCAATCGACATGTCCGAATACATGGAGAAGCACAACGTCAGCCGCCTGATCGGCGCGCCTCCGGGCTACGTCGGCTACGAAGAGGGCGGTCAGTTGACCGAGCGGATTCGCCGCCGGCCCTACAGCGTGGTCCTGCTCGACGAAATCGAGAAGGCCCATCCGGACTGCTTCAACATGCTGTTGCAGATCATGGAAGAAGGCCGGCTGACCGACTCGTTCGGCCGCCACGTCGACTTCCGCAACGTCGTGTTGATCATGACGAGCAACATCGGCGCCGACAAGATCACCAACCAGTCGACTTTCGGCTTCGAAAAGCGCGATGAGAACATCTCTTATGAGAAGATGAAGAACACGCTCAAGGTGGAGTTGGAAAATTACTTCCGGCCCGAGTTTCTCAACCGCGTTGACGAAGTCGTGGTGTTCCACAAACTGTCGCGCAAGGAACTGGTCAACATCGTCGAACTTGAATTGAAGAAGGTCGCCAAGCGGCTGGTCGATCACGGCCTGACCATGGAATTGACCGAGGGCGCCAAGGACTTCCTGCTGGAGAAGGGCACCGACGAGAAGTTCGGCGCGCGGCCGCTACGCCGGGCGATCGAGCAGTACGTCGAGGACCCGCTCAGCGAGAACATCCTTCGCCGCAAGTACAAGGGCAAGGGCAAGATCGTGGTCGACATCGGTGAGGTCGACGGCGAGAAGAAACTCACCTTTGAAGCCACCGGCGGCACGGCCGAGCCCGAACTGGCCGGCGCCGGAGCGGGCGACGCAACGTAGTCGACCGCCTCTACGACAATCCTGATTTGAATCACCCGGCCCCGCGAGCAACCCTCGCGGGGCCGGTTTCGTTGTGCGCCAGGCATGGATGGCGTGACTCTTGGAGGTGGAAGTCCTATGTGGTCCGAGATGACCGGAACCACGAGCCGAAGGCAAGGGTGTCCGCCGCGAGGCCGAAGGGCAGAAACGCCGAGGACGTGACCCAGCAGCGGCAAAGGCCAGTTAGCGGCGCAGTCAGGCTAGATCCGCTCCAAGCGCCCAAGTAACTCCGACCGTGGTGAGGCTTCAGGCAGGGAATTTGGATTACGGGAAAATCCCTCGCTCGCTGTAGACCTTCTGAAGCCGCGTCAGCACGATGGCGTAGGCGGCGGTTCGCCAGGTTGTTTTCAATTCTCCGGCCTTTGCTTTGACCCGTTCGTAGGCCGCGACGATCTTGCGTCGCAACTGTGTGTCGACATCCTTCAGGTCCCAGGTCTCGTGCCGCTTGTTCTGAAGCCACTCAAAGTAACTCACGATCACGCCGCCGGCGTTGGCCAGGATGTCCGGGATGACGTCGATTCCGCGAGCGTGCAGGATGGCATCGCCGTCGGGATTGGTGGGGCCGTTCGCGCCTTCCGCCACGAGTTTGACCTTGAGCCACGGCGCGGTCTCGGCCGTGATCTGATTCTCCATCGCCGCCGGGATGAAAATGTCCGCCGGGGTGCTCATGAACATGATGTGGTCGGCGAACTCGCCCTCCGGAAACCGGGCAACGCCCCCGCGCCCCTGGACATATGATGTCAAATGGTCTACATTGAGGCCGTTCACATTGCGGACCGCGCCGGTGACATCCTCGACCGCAATCAACTTCGCACCCAGTGCGCACAGAAGTCTGGCCGCCCACGATCCCACGTTTCCGAAGCCCTGAACCATGAACGTGGCGTTTTTCAGCGGCAGGCCGTGGTCGTCGGCCCAGCATTGCACGACATCGACCAGGCCTTGCCCCGTGGCCTTCTCGCGCCCGACGCTGCCGCCGGACTCGACGGGCTTTCCGGTCACGATGTGAATGCAATTCTGCCGCTCATGGGGCGACACCGTGGACAGATACGTATCCATGATCCACGCCATGGTCTGTGCGTTGGTGTTCACGTCGGGCGCCGGAATGTCGTACTCCGGTCCGATGTTGTCGCCGAGCGCAAACGCAAAACGCCGCGTGATACGCTCGCGCTCGCCGATCGAGTAGCGGGTCGGATCGATCTGAATGCCGCCCTTGGCGCCGCCGAACGGGACGCCGGCCAGGGCGCATTTCCAGGTCATCCAAGCCGCCAGCGCCCGGACTTCGTCCAGATTGACATCCGGATGGTAACGCAGCCCGCCCTTGAACGGACCGAGGGCGTCGTTGTGCTGAACGCGATACCCCGTGAAGACTTCCACTTCTCCGTTGTCGAGCCTGACCGGGAAGTTCACGAGAATCTCGTTTTTTGTCTTGGAAAGGATTTTTCGCACGTTGCGATCCAGTTCGACCAGATCGGCCGCGGTGTTGAACTGTTGCATCACGTTGTCATAGAGGCCGCGCGGCCTTTCCGGCCTGGTCGCCACATGCGGGGGTGCTGTCTGTGCGGCATCAGACTGGGGTACGGCGGCGGTCGGCGGTTTGATTTTCGAAAGTGTGGTCAACATGGGGTGCTCTCCTTCGGAATTCCTCTGCTCGTCGGGTGTACGCGGATGGACTCTCACGGCTTCGGACGCGGTGAAAACACCCTCACGCGTACTCGTCGCACTGCCAGACGCCGCAGGTCGGCTTGGGAAAACGACATACTTCGCGATGGATGCAGGTTGCGCACAATCCACGGTCAATCGCGCGCTCCTCCGACTCCACCTCCGGCAAACTCAGGTCGACCAGTCTGCCGGGCAGTTGCATCGCGGTGATGTCGGTGTACTCGTCGAACTGGGCCGCCTCACAGGCGGCATCGAACCGAGAGAATTCCGGCAGTCGAGAATCCACTGTCGTTTTCAGGAGGCCGGGGAGTTGGCAGGGGCTGGTCGCGTCGCCGTCCTCCGTCTCCAACACGGCGTCCAACAGCGGATGTGTCGTCGGCGCATTGCGCACGGCAGCGCCCTGGTCCTCTCGCGGTGACACGATCAGCCCGGGCAAGGTCACGGCTGTGATCCACTCGTATTCATCACTCTCGATCAGCGCACCCTGCGGCGGTCGCGACGGGGAGACGGTTACCCGGACGTTCGGGGTTGCGGCATTCCGCTCCGAGTCGCGCATGTGGGTCCAGTCCGCGGCGGCCACGTTCTTCTTTCTGGGGGTGATGGTCTTCATCGGTCACCTCATTTTCGTTTGATGTACGCGGCCTCATGCCGCTGGCTGTTGGAAAGAAGAGCATTTGGTGTGCCGACGGAATTTGGCTTAGAAAACTTGCGCCGGCGACGCGAAACGCGGTCGGCCTCGCGTGCGGCGCGGAGCGATTTGTACCGGTGGGGAGAAACGCCCCGCGCTTCATTCAGGCGGATTGATCAGGATTCGAGGTTGTAGTTCTTGATTTTTTCGCGGAGGGTCTTGCGGTCGATGCCGAGAATGCTGGCGGCGCGCGTCTTGTTTCCGGCGGCGCTTTCAAGCACGAAGCGAATGTGATCGGCCTCAACCTCCGCCAGCGTCCGGTCGGCATGGGCGCCGCGCAGGGCGGAGAACCGCATCAACTCCGGAAGGTCGGTTACATCGATGGTGTCGCCCTCACTCATGACGACCAGCCGTTGAACAACGTTCTGCAGTTCGCGGACGTTTCCCGGCCAGTGATATCCCCTGAGCGAGGCCAGGGCACCGTCTGAGAATCGCGGGACCGCCCGACCGGCCTCGGCGGCAAAGCGCGAGACGAAATGCCTGATCAACAGCAGGATGTCGTCGCCGCGCTCGCGGAGCGGCGGGATGTGAATCGGGATGACATTGAGCCGGAAGTAAAGGTCTTCGCGGAAGAGACGCTTGGCGATGAGATCCGGCAGATTCTTGTTCGTGGCCGCGACGATGCGAATGTCAATCTTCTGGGGCCGGGTCGCCCCGACCATGTAGACCTCCTTGTCATTCAGCGCGCGCAGCAGTTTGACCTGCATCGTAGTGCTGGTCTCGGCGATCTCGTCGAGGAAGATCGTGCCGCCATCGGCGGTCTGGAAGAAACCCGCTCGGGTTTGGCCCGCGCCGGTGAACGACCCCTTCATGTGCCCGAATAGTTCGCTCTCCAGTAGCGTCTCCGGAATCCCGCCGCAGTTGACCGGAACAAACGGCGCGGCGGCCCGCGCGCTGGTGTAGTGAATATCGCGGGCAACCAGTTCCTTGCCGGTGCCGCTTTCGCCCGTGATCAAGACCGTGGCCACACTCTGCGCCGCTTTGCGGATGGTGTTGCGCACCGCGGTCATCGCTTCCGATTCGCCGATCAGGCCCGAGGGGGAGGGGTATGCCTCGTCCGCCGTCTGTCGGCCGACCCGGCGCATCCGCACGCTCTCCATCGCCCGGTTCACCGCGTTGAGGAGTTCGGAGTCGGTGAACGGTTTGGCGAGGTAGTCTTCGGCGCCGCCCTTGACGGCCTCGACGGCGCTGGCGATGGACGGATAGCCTGTGATCATCAGGGTTTCGGTGTCGCGGAAATTCTCCCGAACGTGATGAATCAAATCCAGGCCGCTGGCGCGGGGCATCTTCAGATCGGTGATCACCAGGTCGATCGGCGTCTTTTCAAGGACATCAATGGCCTCCGACACGCCGGAAGAAGTGAACACCTGATACCCGGCGGAGAGCAGGTTCCGGCGAATGATTTCCACGGTTGGCGCAGAGTCGTCGCATACGAGGATGCTTAAGGGCGTTGATGTGTCGGTCATGGGGCACTGGCCTCTGACGGGATTGTCTCATCGATGGCGGGTAGTTGCACGTCAAACCGTGCGCCGCGACCGGGGGCACTCTCTACGTGAATCACGCCGCCGTGGGCCGAGACAATGCCCAATACGACTGACAGGCCCAGACCGGTTCCCTCGCCAATGTCCTTGGTGGTGAAAAAAGGCGTGAACAGGCGCTGCTGGGTAGCGGCATCCATGCCGTGGCCGGTGTCCTCGACCGACAGGAGGATTGAGTTTCCATTTTGTTGCGTTCGAATCGTCAGGGTACCGCCTGTCGGCATGGCCTGAATGGCATTGACGGCCAGATTGACCAGGACCTGGGTCATTTCCGACGGGACCGCGAGGATGTTGAGAGGCTCGTCCGCCAGTTCAAGTCGCAGGTCGATTTCGCCCTTTCGGCAGCGCGCCTCCAGGAAGTAAAGGCTGTCGCGAATCAGATTGTTCAGGTTGATTTGAAGCCGCCTTGAATCGCTCTGTCGGGCGAACAGCAGCAGTTTCTTCACGATTTCGCGCCCATGCAGCGCGGCCTGAACGATTTGCTCCGCATCCCGGTGTGCGGCATCCGGCAGGGCGGGCTGCTTTTGCAGGAGTTGTGCAAAGCCCATGATGTTGCCCAGCGGCTCGTTGAGTTCGTGCGCGACGCCCGCAGCCAATTGGCCGATCGTGGCCAACCGGTCGGCATGCCGGAGTTGCTCCGCCATCGAGGCCTTGGCGGCGTCGGATTCGGATCGCTCGACGAGCATGGCAATCTCGTGCGCCACGCTGCACAGCAGGTCACGCTCCTCCGGAAGGAACGCGCCGGCGGCGAATTCCGGGTGATCTTCGCGATAGGACACGGCAAGCGATCCGCGCCGCCGGCCGTCGACAACGACGGGGACGTCCAGGCAATGCACGCCTGCCGGAAGGGCGCACGTTGAATAGTGACGATCGTCAATTGTCAACCGTGCATCGGCAATGGCCGGAAACTGCATCGCAGGCGGTAACAATGCGATGATCGCCTGATAGGCCGATTCCGGCGAATCGCCCTGCGACTGGACGGCCTGTGCGACGCCATGCAGACAGGTAAGTTCCTTGATGCGCTCCTGCAACCGAAACTGGGCGCGGCGATTGATCACCGCGCGACCGATGGTCTCGGCGACCTGCTGATACAGGAAGCGGTCTTCCTCCGGAAAATGGGTGCCTCGATCGGCGCACAGGACGATCAATCCGGTGAACGCAGCGCTGCCCGGCAGCGGAAGCAGGAGCATCGACGCGCCGGGATTGGGATCGAGCAACCTGGAAAATACAGGCTCCGCGTCGATCGCGCTCTGCAAGCGCTGACGCGAGGCATCCTCCTGGATGTGAATGGACTTGCTTGTTGACGCGGCTGCCTGATCGTCGACCTGCAGGCGCGTGACCAGGGTTCGGATTCGCGTGTCCAGAGTTTGCGATGCGGTAGGCTGCTTGCCATGCCCGGCGCGGCGCGGCAATGGCTCGAATTGAATCGCCGGATCAGACCCGGCCGCCATGTGCCAGTGATAGTCTTGATCGACATCCGTCATCCACAGGTGGATGCCGACGCTGCCCGAGAACCCGAGCAATTCCCGGGACAACTCCTCAAGGAACGCCAGTCGCGCGCTGCCAAGCGTACCCAGGTGTGCGATGCGCCGGGCAAGCGCCCAAAACTCCTCGGGACGCCGACCGGTCGATGCAGGATGTGTGTCTTTAGATTCGCCCATCATCGCGTCATGGTAAACGACAATTCCGCACCGGCCTGCTTTAGATTGACAATAAATCCGGGACGGGGCGCAGCGGGTGCACGGGGCAGCGAGCCGGTGGGATTCGGAACCGGCAGGTTGAAATGCCCATGTCGCCGGGCGGGATGGCATCACTTGGGAACGGGCCGACCGTCGTTTTGCGAAGACGCGTACCGGTGTCGCGGCAGCCACATTGCCGGGGCGGAAGACCGCACGGGACCCCGCGCGATTATTCAGTCAAACGGAGAGGGAGGGATTCGAACCCCCGCAGCAGTCGCCCGCTGACCGCATTTCGAATGCGGCTCCTTCAGCCACTCGGACACCTCTCCCAATGCGAAAACGGCCCGCCGTGGCGGGCCGCTTCCGACGATTCTAGTTTCACGGGATGGGCCGGTCTCGTCAAGGCGGCTCCGCGGCGAGGGTGCCGTTTCAAGTCCCGCAATTGCGGGAGTTCGAACGGCCGGACGGGCTGAAGCCCGTGGCGCTTTGGCTGCCGCCCAAACGGATTGAGCGCATGTTGGACACAATCACCACGGGTTTCGCACGTGGCAGGCGCGGCCGGTCCGGGCGATGTAGTCCTGGTGGTAGTCTTCGGCCGGCCAGAATGTCTTGGCCGCCTCGACCTGGGTGACGATTTTTCGACCCTTGTATGAACCGGTCGTCTCCAACTCCCTGATGAACGCCTCGGCCTGCTTTTTCTGTTCGTCCGACGTGTAGTAAATTCCGGAGCGATACTGGTCGCCCACGTCGGGCCCCTGGCGGTTCAGTTGCGTCGCATCGTGCATCACGAAGAACGCCTCCAGCAGCCGTCGAAAACTGATCTTCTTCGGATCGAAGACGACCTTCACCGCCTCCGCATGACCGGTGCCGTGTCCGCAGACGTCCTCGTAGGTTGGTTTGTCTTTTTTGCCCTGCATGTAGCCGCTGGCCGCATCGATGACGCCTTCGCCTTTCTGGAAGTAGTGCTCAATGCCCCAAAAACAGCCGCCGGCAAAATAGGCGGTCTCGGTTCCGGCGGTCGCGGCTGCGGCGGGCTGACTCTCAGAGGGCATGGGCTGGCCTTTCTCGTAGAACTTCATGGATGCCGAATTCAAACAATGCCGTTCGCCGGTCGGCTTGGGGCCGTCGTCAAAGACGTGTCCGAGGTGTGCATTGCACCGGGCGCAGTTGATCTCGGTGCGGACCATGCCGTGGGAACGGTCTGACTTGCGTTTGACGTGCTCCGGATCGACCTCCCGGTAGAAACTGGGCCAGCCGGTGCCGGAGTTGAACTTGTGCTCACTCGAAAAGAGCGGCAGTCCGCAGACGACGCACGTATAGACGCCGTCCTTTTTATTATCCACGAGGTTGCCGCAAAAGGCCGGCTCGGTGCCCGATTGCTGGGTCACGCGGTAGACCTCTTTGTCGAGTTTGGCGGCCAGCGCGCGGACGCGGTCGGGGGGCAGGGGAGTGATGTCGTATCCGGACTTGGAGAGTTTCGCGTTCATGGTGGTTCCTGTCTTGGCGGACGTCGGGAATTTCGGGTCGGAGGGCTGCGAGGCATTTCCGCTCGGCGAGCAGCCCAGCGTCCATATCATGGCAGTCATGCCGATCGCCTGGGCAGCACTGCCAAATCGGGCGCAACGTTTCGTCCGACGATCGCGTTTGAGTGCATTCAACATGTGGCCTCCTGTTCGTTTGTGCGTGCGTCCTGTATGACGGGGATTACGCATCTGCACGCCTTTTGGATGCCATGGGCCTGCGGTCCGTTTCAGCCATCGCAAGCGAGAGGGCCGCATTCTCGGCCGCCACGGAGGGCATCTTAGTGCGACATTCCGGCAAGCCCAGTTCGGGCCGGGCCGGCCATTTCCGGACCCTCGATCCCACATGAAGCAGGCGTCATGTCCGAGTATCGCGGCAATTGTAAGATGAACAGCGGGCAGTTTGCGCAAATTCCATTGAGAAACTGGACCGGCGCCTGGGGTGCCCAACTTGCGGGGAAATCGGTTATGAAACCCAGTCGGATCGCCCGCCACACGGTTTGGCTTACCGGCGTCCTCCTGGCGTGCTGGACGGGGTGCCGCACGCTGGAGGCGCCGGGCTTCTCGGCATCAGGCGGATCGAACGGACCGGTCGGCAGCAGCGGCTCGCCGAATTCACCGGGGTCGGGGGGCGCGGTTGATCCCCCCTCGCTCGCCGGGCTGCAGTTCTTCCCCGCGGACAACCCGTGGAATCAAGACATCTCGTCGTTGCCGGTTCATGCAAACTCGGCGGCGTACCTGTCATCCATCGGTCTTGACACCGGTCTGCATGCCGACTTCGGCACCGTCTGGAACGGAGCGCCCAACGGCATTCCGTACACCGTGGTCCGCGGTAATCAGGCCCGCGTGCCGGTCACGTTCGAATACGACGATGAAAGCGACCCCGGGCCGTATCCAATTCCGCCCGACGCGCCGATTGAAGGCGGCCCCAACGGCAGCGGCGACCGGCACATCCTCGTCGTCGATATCGACAACAAGAGACTGTACGAACTGTTCTCGGCGTATCCTGCGGGGATTGGGTGGTCCGCCGGCTCCGGCGCGATCTTTGACCTGACGTCGAACGCCCTTCGACCGGCAGGCTGGACCAGCGCCGATGCGGCAGGTCTGCCGATTCTCCCCGGGCTGGTGCGATACGACGAGGCGGTCGAGCAGGGGGAGATCAGGCATGCCCTGCGCTTCACCGTATCGCGCACCCAGCGTGCCTACATCGCGCCGGCCACGCATTTCGCCAGCAGCCGCACCGACGCCAACCTGCCGCCGATGGGCCTGCGCGTCCGGCTCAAGGCAGGCTTCGACATCACGCCATACCCGCCGGCCGTGCAGGTCATCCTGCGGGCCATGAAGACATACGGCATGTTCGTCGCCGACAACGGCTCGAACTGGTATGTCAGCGGCGCGCCGGACAGCCGCTGGGATGATGACGCGTTGCGCACACTGCGTTCGGTGCGCGGTCGGGACTTCGAGGTCGTCTACACTGGCGAGTTGGTCAATTGATGGCTGTCGGTCCAGTGACGCCTGACTCGGCAGAATAACTGACCCACCTGGCCGTTGGGCACGTTCGCCAAGGCACAGCCGGATGCCAGCATCGTCGATCCGGGATATCAGATTTGAAATCTGAGAGTCCCCCCAGCCCTGATCTCCAATTCTGTGGCAAATCGGGAACCACGTTTACCCTGCCGCGTCTGTTATGATGCGGCTTAGTACGCACCGGCCCCGGGGGATTGTTGCGCCTGTCATCACCACGAAGCGGGAGGACGCCGTCCATGTTTCGAATCAGTCAGATCGCATCGTTGTTCGCACTCTGTGCGTGGTGCAACGTCACCCGTGCCGAGGACCTCAAGGTCTCGCGTGTCGCCCTGTTCAACAGCGGCGTGGGGTATTTTGAGTGCGCCGGTTCGGTCGAGGGCAATGCGTCGAGCGAACTGAAGTTCCGCACCGGCCAGATTAACGACATCCTCAAGAGCCTCGTGCTGCGCGACTTCGACGGCGGATCGGTCGCGGCGGTGCAGTACGCGTCGCGCGACCCGGTGGAGAAGGCCCTCAAATCGTTCGGCGTCGATATCACCAATCGGCCGACGCTGGGGCAGTTGCTCGACAGCCTCCGCGGCGTGCCGGTCGAAGTGAAGACGCCGAACGCGGTGAACGGTTTGATCATGGGCGTCGAAAAGCGGCGGATGGAGACCGAGAAGGGCGTCATCGAGCGGGACGTGCTGACCATTCTCGCCGACGAGGGCCTGCGGTCGTTCGTGCTGGCGGACATCTCGGGCGTGCGTATCACCGATGCAAAGATCCAGGGCGAGTTGACCAAGGCCCTGCAGACGCTGGCGGCCAGCCACGATGCTGAAAAAAAGTCGGTCGTCTTGAACTTCAGCGGCAACGGCAAGCGACGTGTGGCGATCAGCTATCTTCTGGAAACGCCCATCTGGAAGACGAGTTATCGCCTCGTGCTGGCCGATCAGAAAAAGCCGTACCTGCAGGGCTGGGCGATTGTCGAGAATGCGACCGAGCAGGATTGGGAGAATGTATCCCTGTCGCTGGTGTCGGGTCGGCCGATCAGTTTTGCGATGGACTTGTACCAGCCGCTGTACATCACGCGACCGTTTGAGGAGTTGGAGTTGTACCGCTCGCTGCGTCCGCCGACATTTGATGCGGGGTTTGCCATGGCGAAGCCGGCCGCGCCGCCGGCGCCGATGGCGATGCCCGGGCGTGTTGGAATGGAGCGGAAGCGCGACCAGGGTGCCGGGCTTCGCGGATCCGGCGGGGTGTTCGAAGGGGGGTCGAAGGAGTCATACGGTGACGCCGAAATGGAATTGAAGCCGGAGGATTCCGGCGTTTCCTCTGCGGCGAGCGGCGGCGCGGCCGGCGAGTTGTTCCAGTACACCATCAAGACGCCGGTCTCTCTGGAGCGCCAGCATTCGGCCATGCTCCCCATCGTCACCACCGACGTCGAAGGCACTAAACTGTCGATTTACAACATCGCGACCGACGCCAAGCACCCGCTCAACGGCCTGAAACTCAAGAACACGACCGGCCTGCATCTGACCCAGGGACCGATCACCGTGTTCGACGGCAACATCTATGCCGGCGACGCGAAACTGCCCGACCTGCGGCCCGACGAGGAGCGACTGGTGGCCTATGCTCTGGACCTCGCGGTGGATGTCGACGTGAAGGCCCTGCCCAAGCCCGACGAGACCATGCAGATCTGGATTCGCAAGGGGACGCTCTGGCAGAAGCGCAAATACACCGACGACCGCACCTACACCATCAAGAACAAGGCCGCGACGCCGCGCACCGTCCTCGTCGAGCAGCGCGTGGCCTCGGGCTGGAAGCTCAAGACGCCCGAGAAGGCCGAGGAGGAGACCAGTTCGCTGAAGCGGTTCAAGGTCGAGGTCGCGCCGGGCAAGACCGAGACCCTGCAGGTGCTGCTGGAGATGCCGCGTGAGGAAGCGGTCGTTCTGTCCAATATGGGCGGCGACCAGATCGAGATGATCATGCGGGCGCGGGTCATCAGCGAGCCGGTCAAGTCGGCGCTGGCGAAGTTGATCACGCTTCGCTCGGCCGTCGATGAGACCAACCGGCAGATCGCCCGAATCAACGCCGAGATCGAGGAGACGACACAGGAGCAGACCCGCATTCGCGAGAACATGAAGACCCTGTCGCAGACCAGTGAAGTCTATCGTCGCTATGAGAAGAAGTTCGACACGCAGGAGACGGAAATCGAGGGCAAGCGCGAGCAGGTCTCGCAGCTGCGCCGCACAATGAACGAGCAGCAGACCGCCCTGAACGATTTCCTGACGAACCTGACAGTGGATTGAGGGGGCTTGTCAGCATCCCCGCGCGCAGGGGTTGGGGAGATCCAGAACCCCTGTGGAAGCAGGGGGGCGAATGCGAGCAACCGACATCCCGTTTGGCGGCTTTTTATGCCGCAGCCAAGTTCCGAGCCGATTGGAGCCAGAAACCGCCGTGCGGGAATTGGCTTTTTTGGGCTTCGTCCTTAGATATGAAGGTGGGCGTCTATTTTTTTGACCGAACGCGCGTGTAGTCGGGTGCCACTGCTCTGTGAGCAGTGCGAATGCGAGAGTGCGCTCGCTTGTGCGTACGCAGTCTTCATCGGCGGTCCCGTTGCAAATGAACATTGACTGGCGTAAACACTGCTCACAGAGCAGTGGCACACGGACAAACAGTCAATGCGACTCCGACGAATTACGCCGACTTGGCTCGACCCCGAATCTCGCCGCGGATCAGTTCGGGCGTGATCTTCAGGGCCTCCAGCGCGCCGTGGGCGACGCTGCCCTCTTCGTTGGCAAGGGCCACCAGCAGATGCTCGGTGCAGACCGTCTTGTTCTTGAAGGCCTGGGCCTCTTCAATCGCCTTGGACATGACCCCGCGGAAGTGGGGCGTGCCGGGCAGGCGCCCGAAGACCCAGGTGTCTTCCAGGCTCTTCTTCATCAACTTGTCGACCTCGGCCTTGGCCTTGCGCAGGTCCACGCCGTGGGCCTTGAGGATGTCAGCGGCCATGCCTTCGCCATCTTCCAGGATGGCCAGCAGCAGATGCTCGGTGCCGACGTAATCCTGCTCGTAGTCGCGGGCGATGCGCTGCGAGAGTTTGATGACTTTGTCCAGAAGTGGCGAGAGTTTCTCGTACATGGCGGCTCGTCTGCGCGAGTTCTGGTTGACCGGCGTTTCATCGCCGGGATCAAAGCCCGTGGGCGACTCCATCGCGATCTCCGGCCGACGACCGGCACGGACACGCGATGCCTCGGAATGGCCTTTTATAACAGGTGTCAGCGCGCCGGACAAGGCGACGCGGTGGGGTTGTCGGCCGGTATTGGCGCGGCAAGCGACAGTTGCGATTGCACGTATCGCATTTTGCCGGACGCACATCGTGTCAGCCGTGGCACCCGGCGGACCGTGACGGCGGCATCGCGCCCGGCAAGCGCGGCCATGCGGTCGATGACCGCCTCGCGCCAATCGCTGCGGGTACGCGGACCTTCGACGACAAGTATCTCAATGCGTCCGGACTCCGATTGCACGACCTGAAATGATCCGGGCTGGATCACATCGCCGATGTGCGCGATGACCGAGGCCGGCTCGATCCACTCGCCCGATGCAAGCACCACGAAGTCGCCAAAGCGCCCGATCACGGGCGGCATGACCGGAAGGGTGCGACCGCACGAACACGGTGGCGTAATGGCCGTGCGCACGATGTCGCCGGTGCGGTAGCGAATCAGCGGCATCGTTCGATTCACCAATGAGGTGACGACGACTTCGGCAAGTTCGCCCGGCGCGGCCGCGCGGCCGTTGTGAATGAACTCGACGATGATGGATTCGGAGCAGATGTGCCAGACGCCGCGCTCGCAGGCGAATGCAACCGCGCCGGCTTCCTGAACGCCGTAACCCTGGGCCGTTTCCACGCCCAGTTCTCGTTCGATCAACGACTTCTGCCACGCATGGGTCACCTCGCCGGTCAGAAAGACGCAGCGCAGCGATGGGCTGAACAACCGACACGCCTGCCGGCGGGCATCGTTGATGAATTCACACAGTCGCGACGGAAAAGCGGTGACGCGTGCGGGGTCAAATTGTCGCCACCGTTGCCAGAGGGCCGAGGCGCATCCGGAATCGTTGGAGTCGATCAGCAGATCGCCGACCAGGGCATCGCGCCGGGTGCGAAGGGCGGAGCGGAATCGCTCACCGGAAGTCGTTGGCGGATCGGCCGGCCAAAGATGGAGTTCACGGTCGCCGGCCGCGAAGCCGAGCCATCCATGTCCGCGAGCGCGGTTGGCCTTGTCCCAGGCCTGCCGCATCCGGTCCCAGTAATATGCCACCGCCGGGCCGGTGCTGCCGCTGCTGTGATCGCAGAGCCGTCTTCGGTGGCCCATTTCGACGCACATCGATTTCGCATGTCGTGCCAGGTCATCGCGGGCAAGCAGAGGCAATCGGGTCATGTCGTCGAGGGCTGCAAAGGCCTCGGGCGGCGGCAGGCCCGTCCGTCGGTAGAAGGGGCTGGCCGTCCCGGCCAGTGAGATCAGAGAACACAGTTGGTCGAGTTGCCGTCCCGCGAGTGTCTCGGGTGCGTCGTACTGCGATGCCAGCAGCGACCGGGTCAGCCGCTGCGTCGGACGGCCCATCAACGCCTCATGTGCGGCGATGATCCACGCCGGCGAGATCGCGGGGGCTTGGTCCAGGGTTTGAGTGCGCAGGGCCGGGGTGTTCGGCCAGCGTGCCAGCCTTCGAGTCCAAGTTGCCATGGGATATGAATCGACCGCGCATCCACGCGGACGCCATCCGTCGTCGGCGATCCAGATTTCGAACCGAAATGCCCTTGACAGTGCTCAATCGCATGGTACACTCTTTAAGGAGTGTATTTGGAGTGCAATAGGAGTGTCGATGATGACGGTTGAGAAGAAGGGGGGACGCTCGGTCACCCTGAAGATTCCGGCGGACCTGTATGCCAACCTTGAGAAACTCATCGCCAACACCGGATTTCGCAGCGTGACCGAATTCTCGGTGTTCGTACTGCGCGATGTGGCGTCCGGCGGCGCGCTCAAGCAGAACGACCATGGCCTGTCGCGCACCGAGATCGACCTGGTGCGCAAACGGCTGCAGGCACTGGGGTACATCGAATGATCCAGACAACAATTCAAACCCGGGCGGTCAGCAGCGCGCGGCGAACCGTTAAGCGATCTCGATCGCCGGCGCTGGAGGCGTTGATTTCAAGATTGAACCGCCATCGTCGCGTGATGAACTCAAACGTTCTTCGCGAGGCGCTGGCCGAGTCGAAGGTGACGCTCGCCGACCTTCGTGACGTTGCGCGGTCTGACGAGGCCTGTTACACACGCAATCTGATTTGCTCGGGCGCGGTGTACGACCTGCTCGTCCTGTGCTGGCGAAGCGGCCAGCGCAGTCCCATTCACGATCACCGCGGATCGAATTGCGGCGTGAAGGTGCTGAGCGGAATCGCGACAGAGGTCACGTTTGAGCGAAGCCCCTGCGGACTGGTCTATCCATCCGCGACCGCCGAATTGCAGGCTGGAAGCGTGACCGCGTCGAGCGATTCCGACATGCACCAGATGGGCAACCTTCAGGCAACGGGCTGCGATCTGGCAACTTTGCACATTTATTCGCCGCCGCTTCAGCGCATGGGCACCTATTTCCTCGGCGACTCAGTCATCGGGGAGCACCACAGTCCGGCGCAGGGCATGCGGGTTGCCCGATACTCCTCGCACATTGAGCAACGCACACGCGTGACGGAGTCGCTTCGCCGATCACGCAGAACCACACGGCGGCCGCTGGGGGCGATGAAATGAACATCCCAACTTCCTCGTCTTCCACTCACAGAACCACGATCGACGACGCGCCCGCAAGCGGCGCGCCGATTCCGGTGCAGGATCGGCCGTTCAACGCAGAGACGCCGATGCACCTGCTGGCCAACGCAACCACCCCGACCAGCGGGTTCTACGTTCGCAACCACTACGATTCGCTCATCCTGGACGCCTCAACCTATCGCCTTGCCGTCGGCGGGTGCGTGAATAAGCCGCTGATTCTCTCATTGGGCCAACTTAAGCAAATGGCGGCGTGCAGGTCGATCGTGACCATGGAATGTGCGGGCAATGGTCGCAGCACGCTGCAGCCGCGTCCCGCAGGCGTGCCGTGGCGGTTTGGTGCGGCCGGCACGGCCGAGTTCGCCGGCGTCCCGCTTCGAACGCTGCTGGAGAGCGCGGGCGTGAAATCGACTGCGGTCGACGTCGTATTGGCAGGCGGTGATTCGGGGCCGGCTTCCGGCGACGCCAACGGAACCTACTCGAGAAGCCTCGCAATCGACCACGCCATGAACGGGGACATCCTGCTGGCGTGGGAAATGAACGGTGAGCCGTTGACGCCGGTGCATGGTTTCCCGTTGCGCGTCGTAGTCCCGCGATGGTACGCGATGTCTTCTGTCAAATGGCTCACGCGAATTGACGTGCTGGATCGTCCGTTCGACGGGTTCTGGCAGGTCAGCCAGTATTTATACATCAATGAAGATGGAACGGCCGACCGCACGCCGGTCAGTCGCATGCGCGTACGCAGCATCATTGCCACGCCGGGGGCCGGTGACAACCTGCGTTGCGGGCCGGTGGTCATGGGCGGAACTGCGTGGAGCGGCGAGGGCGGGATCTCAAGTGTGAAAGTGAGCACGGATGGTGGCGAGTCATGGGCCGAGGCGCGGCTCCTGGCGGCGGCGGGAGCGTGGGGGGCCACGCCGTGGCGGGCAGAATGGCGTCCGGACCGGGTGGGTGAATACGAACTGCTGGCGCGTGCAACCGATACGAACGGAAACACGCAGCCGCTGATGCCCCGTTCAAACCAGTTGGGTTACGGAAACAACAGCGTGCATCGCGTGCGCGTGATCGTTGTGGGATAATCGCAGCGTCTGCGGACGGCGGGCCCGCTTCGGGCTTACGACGCGCGCCGTAGTTTGTGAATCAGTAAGGCGATTGGCGACCGATGCGAATCACAGTTCGCGCCAAGTCGTCTTGGAGTTGGAGCCACGCCACACGGGCGGGCAGGACTTACCCACTCAGACGGGGGCCGTCGACTTCGATTTGACCGTCGCCTTGCCGCCGACCGGCGTGTCGACTGTGGCGGATAGGGTGAACCCGGCGGGGCCGGAAGCGCGAGCGCTGGAGACTGGGGCGGGCGGTTGGGCGCGATTCACCGCAACCGATCCGCGGTCATTCGGCAAAGGCTCCAATGGCAACAAGTTCCCGTTCGACGTCGGCAGGGTCGACCGGTTCGCCACGGTTGAGGCGCTTGACGAATTCGTCCAGTTTGGCCTTGCCGGCTCCTTTGGCCAGTTCCTTGATGAAGCCGTCGTAGAAGGGCTCACCGGCGAGGGCATGACCGATCTCGCGCTCCTTGTTGTGTTCGTCGAGTTCGGTGAAATAGACGATTCGAAACTGCCGAGCGTAGTCGGCCTCGCGGTAGATTTGGAACATGATTTTGTCGGCTGCGCCCACGTGTCGGCTCCCGTCGATGAAACTGGTGTTCCTCGATCTTCGAAGGGGCCATTGTAATCGTCGTGGGACATCGGTGGGATGGACGGCGGCGGGGCCTTCGGCACGCGCCGCGGGCGTGCAACCGGCGCCGGGGGGCTGTCCACGATGACTGCGCCGACGGTGTAGCCGACCGGCTCGGTTGGCAGATCGACGGACGAACCCGAATCGGACAGCCAGCGCCGCAGTCCGGCGCGGAGTTTCATGCCGCCTCGGAATCGCAGGGGATCGACGGCGCGTGGCCCGGCCATCTCGTGCAGCCAGTCCTCGGGGCGCGGCGGGTCGGTGGACCACATCGCGCCGGCGAGATAATAGACATAGGTATTCCAAACGCCCTTGCGCTGCTCGCCGAGCGTGGCCGCGCCGAAACTCCAGGCGGCACGGCCCTTGGCGTCGTAGAACTGCGTTGCGCGGCTGCCGGCGAATCGAGCGGCGGCGCGGTCAGCCGCGTCCGGCGTGTCGCCGTGCAGAAGATTGACCCAGACGATGATGACTTCCGGACCGTTCGAAATGGCGCCCGACAGGAGCGAGGCAGCCAGTGCGTCGGAACCATCCATGCCGGCCTTGCTGGTCGGCGACAGAAGGGCAACCACGCGCGGCCGCGCCTTGACGGCATTGAACTGCTTGCGAAGCGGCTCGATTGAATCCGATAATGATACAACTGGCGATTTAGCGGCGGCGGGAACGGTCGTCGCGATCGCGACTGACGCGCCGATGAGCCATGTGTATCCGAAGGTCCGTTTCATGCAGCGTTCTATTTTTGCCAACGGGAGCAAGTCTTCGGGGGGTACTGCTAGCAGGCTGGATTCAATTATAAGAAGCGAATGATCCCGTGTCACGCGCTTTCTTCTGATTTTCAATGCTGGTATCGGCGCTTTGGCCCCATGACAAAAGCCTCGGCTTGAGACCGGGAATGTACGCACGGCCCGCGCCGCCGGTTCATTCGAAATCGGACGCAGGTCGGTCAGCAGGGCCGTTCGGCGAGTTGAGGACGGGCTGACCGGTGCACGGACGGCCGGCCCCGTGCTCGGATGGCGGGGCTGTCATGGTCGAATTAGAATTGCGGCCACGGCGCGACCCATCCGCGCAGGCGGTCGAGACGCCAGGCACCATGCGCCCGTAGCTCAGCTGGATAGAGCAGCGGTTTCCTAAACCGCAGGTCGTAGGTTCGAATCCTATCGGGCGCGATTTTGGAGACGTGCCGGCGCGTATGCCGCGATGACGCGCCCCGAGCCCTCATGGCAGTCGGGGCGGCGTCGGACGTTTGGGGGATCAAAATACCCGTAACCGCGCGGCCTACGCGACGTCACCGGTCCATACACGCCCTTTCGGGGGTTCTGAAGCCTCGCACCCTTGGCGTGGTTTGCATTGCCGCCACTCCTATTTGGCGGACCCGGGCGCTGCCGTCTGTCCCTCCTTGGGTTGTTCCATTCGGACGAGCAGCCGCGTCTCGGACTTGTCCTTGCCGAAATGGATCATGGCCGGCGCGGAGTCCTGGGTCAGGTTGTAGATGCCTGTCTCTATGACCACATCGTCTCTGTCGGCCAGCTTCCAGGCGGCGCGCTGCGACTTCTTGTCCACCGACCCCGTGAGTGGGACGGTCTTGTCATTTGTCGAGTCGTAACACGTGCCGGCGATGTAGCCGTCCTTGCTCACTGCGAGTTGGAGGTAATACCGGGGGGGAGCGTTGTCGTCCTGCTCGCGCCCGACGGCGAAGACACCCAGCGCCAACCAGTTGTCCATGAACTCCTGCATGGCCGCGTCCTGCTCGGGCGTCTCGGCTGCCGGCTCGCTCGGCATCTCAGGCGGCGGCGGAACCTCGACACTCGCGTATTGAATGGCCTGAGCGGCGTATTCCTCCTCGGAGGCGAGTGGCTGTCCGTCTTTGTATACGGTGCTGTTGTCAATATAGACGTTGTCGCCGTAGTTGTAGACTTCGGGTTCATCGTCATCGTCGATGGCGAGTCCGACACACCAACTCGTCAGCGCGACCGCCGACGTGGCGACGCCCCACCAGGCGCCGGGCGCACATCCGTGCCAGCCCCAGCAGCCACCCCAGCCATGCCATGCGTTCGACGCGGCCCAGCCATGCGCAAAACCGCGGCCGTAGCCGCCGCCACCCCACCATCCACCACCACCAGCGCAAACCCGATTGAAATTGACATTGTTGCCCGAGACATTGCGGATACTGGTCGCGCGGTTGGTGCGATGATTGTTCCAACCGGCGCGATCGCCGCGGGCGGGGAGTTGCGACGGTCGATTGCCGACCCCGCCGCGGTTGCCGACCCCGCCTCGATCGCCAATACCGCCGCGGTCGCCGACGCCACCGCGATCACCAACGCCGCCACCTCCCGGACGGTTCGCCGGACGCTGTGTAGGACGGTTTCCGCCGCCAGGACCGAGCGTGCTACCGCCACCTGGACGATTACCCCATGCGCTAGCAGGGCCGGTCGGGCGATTCGCACCGCCGACGTTTCCGCCGCCGGGGCGATTGGCAGGCAATTGCGAGGGCCGCGCGCCGCCCATGCCGCCGGGACCGCCCTGGGTCGGCATGCCGAGGAAGTTTCCGAGATCACCGGAAGACGGACGGTTGCCCGAACCGCCTGGACGATTCGATGCGCCCCCCATGTTGCCACCGCCCGGCCGATTCGCAGGCATTTGCGAGGGTCGGCCGGCGCTACCACCGTAACCTCCGCCACCCGGTTGTTGCGACGGACGATTCATGGAGGGTGTTCGGCCACCGGGCGAGGTGGGACGCTGTGTCGGGCGCTGAGCGGGACGTTGCGCCGGGCGCTGGGTGGGGCGTTGCGCAGGACGCTGCGCCGGTCGTGCGGATGGGCGCGACCCGCCGCTTGAGCGGCTCATCGAAGGCGAGCGGCCGCCGCCTCGTGAGCCGCCTCCGCCTCCGCGTCCGCCGCCACCCCGACCCCCGCCGCCCCGACCCCCGAGGACATCGGCTGAATTCGCCATGATGCACAGAAAAGACAGGAGTAGAACAAATATCAGGCGTTTCATCACTTGTTCCCTCCGTCAGTCGCCTGCGTTTCAGGCACTCGCACCATCTTGACATCGTCGACGTCGGGGAGCATTTCGCCATCGACATCGCGGTTGATGGACGACCATGTGAAATTGTTGTCATCGATGGGGTGGATGATGTTCACGGCCGATGCGCGGCCACCATCGGGAAGGGTGCCCCTGGCCGAGATGATCCAGTCGTCTCCGCGCCTGCTCCAGGTGCTCTGGTTGAAGCCGCCGTCCGAGTCAAACACCCAGGATCGAACGACACGATCAGCCGCGTCCCAGCCGATGACCTCGGTGACTTCAAGGACCGGCCGGTTCTCCTCTTTCATGACAAACGTGCGGACCATGAATCGGCGATTGGGGTCCCATTTGCAGGTGCTGCTGAGATCCATTTCTGCTTCCGAGTCGCGCCAGGTGCCGAGAAGCCAGGCCAGGTCATCCAGGGGGCCGGCGGACGTCGAGCCCTCGGCGGTCACGTCGGGGCCGACGCTGGTCAGCAGCCATTTCCCATCCGGCTGTTTTCCATAGAGTGCGCGATAGGCAACGGTCACGGGATCACCCTTCGTCGGAGTGAGCGTTGCGGTGCCGATTTCGATGCCGCGGCCTTTGGCGAAGCGGATCGACTTGATGTCGAGGGTCATCTTGGTGCCGGAGTTCTCGGCGATGTTGGCCGCCAGCACCTTCTTGATCTCGTCGCGACCGCTGATCACGGCGCCTTCGCCCTCATCGTAAATCGCGTCGGGAGCGTACTGCGCGGCAAGTGCGTCGACGTCACCTTTACTGAAAGCTTCAGCGTATTTTGCGGCGGACTCGCGAATCGCCTTCTCGTCCTCCTGAGGCGACGAGGGGGCCGGAGGGGCCGACAACAGAGACGATGCCAGCGTCAAACCAAACATAAAGATTCGGATCATGATGGGTCTCCAAGTGTGGTGAAGTTGCTGGAAAAACAATGGAAGTATATTCGATTGTGGTCAATCATGCATACATCGGCAAACGGGCGGATAGTCCGGGCGCGTATCAGACACTCGAAAAATCTGGTGGCTGGGAAAATCCCGGGTCTCAGCGATGACTCGTTGCTTGCTCATGAGTTGCTCCAGTTTATGACCACGTATGTTACGCAGTGTAAATGACAAGTGTAATTATGTTATGTGTCTCTGATGGTCCTCGACTGCATCGGCCACGGAATGAAACCGGTCCACGCTTCCGAGCACGGTTTCGACCCCTTCAGCGCGAATTCGATCCCGAACAGGGGCGCGGGACTCCACGACCTGCACTTTGATTCCGATCTTGGCAAGCTCATTTGCGAGTCCGGCAAGAGTATGTGTGCTCTGAATGTCCAGATACGGAGCCGCGGAAAGGTCCAAGATAACCAGCTTGGGCGCCTCGGCCGCTTCGCGCGCCTGTTTCTGGATCGTGTCGCATACGTGGTCTATGTTGAAGTACACGAGGCTCGACTGTGGTCGGAAGATCAGCACGCCGGGAATCAACTCGTTGTCCGAGTGTCGCTCGTAATCTGAAAAACGCCTGGTGCCGCTGATGCGGCCGAGCATCGCCACATGCGGACGCGAGGCGCGACGGATCAGTTGCACGAGGGATATGACAGCGCCGATCATCACGCCGCGCAATAATCCCGACCCCAGCACACCCACGAGGGCGGCCAGGGCCACGACAAACTCCGGGCGGTCGCCGCGCCAGAGTTGTTTGAGTGCGGACAACTTGAACAACCCGGCAACTGCCACCAGCACCACTGCGGCCAGCACTGGCTGGGGGAGGTCGCGCAGCAAACGTGTGCAGAAGAGTGTGACCAGCAGAACGATCAGCGCCGCGAATGCTCCGGACAGCGGCGTGCGCGCGCCCGCGCCTTCATTGACCAGCGATTGCGACATTCCGCCAGACACCGGAAACCCGCGGCCCAGACCTGCAACGAGATTGGCGCCGGCCAGGGCGAGGAACTCCTGATTCGCATCGAGTCGGCCTCCGTGCTTGGCGGCGAAACTGCGGCCAATTGCCGCTGTCTCGACCGCACCGAGCAGGAAGCAGGCAAATGCAAGCGGCAGGAGTGTGTTCAGGTCCACCCAGTGAATCGCAGGGAGGCCGATCGCCGGCAAACCCTGCGGGACATCACCCAGTAGTTTCACGCCGCGGGCATCGAGTCCGAGCAGCATGGACGCCACGATGCCGCCCACGACGACGAACAGCGCCACGGGTTTATCTTTCAGAAACACCTTTCCCAGGATCAGAATCGAAAGCGCGGCGACGCCGACGACGAGGGAAGTGGTGTTGGTGTCATTCAGGTGTTTGAAGAAATGCCCGCTGTTCTCCCAGAAATCGCCGTGCGCGCCGTGAACGCCGCAGAGTTTGGGTAACTGCGTGCTGGCCAGAAAGAGCGCCACTCCGCATTTGAAGCCCACCATCACGCTCTCGGAAATAAAGTTCACGATGGCACCCGCCCGGGCCGCCCAGGCAGTGAATGCGATGATCGAGACCAGCAGCGCTGTGCCCGCCGCCAGCGCACCAAACCTCGTCGAGTCGCCGCCGGCAATTTCTCCGAGCGACGCTCCGACGAGAAGTGAGATCGCGGATGTAACCGTGATGACCGTGTGACGTGAACTGCAGAACAGCCAGAATACCAGTCCGCTGAATAGGCAGGCGTAGAGTCCGGCCTCGGGCGGCAGATTGGCGAGCGACGCGTCGCCCAGTCCGCTGGGTATCAGGTAGGCCGCGAGGGTGACGCTCGCAACGACGTCGCCGCGCAGCCAAGACTTGTCGTATGTTGCCAACCAGCCGCGAGAGGGCAGCCAGTAATTAGTAGCGGGAAGTTTGTGAGTAGCGCTACGCATCAGCGTTTTCACCAGGCCGCATCACCGACTCATCCACGGCACGCAGCGGATTGGAAGCGTCCATGTGTTTTCAGCCTCCCAACGCCATGGTCATGCCCACAAGAATGACCCCGAGAACAACCATGGAAACGCCCGCCACCCACGGATGGTGTCCGGCGCAGCGGCCGTACGCATATCCCAGCGCGAACAACATGACGACTGCGATGGCGTTGGAGACCCGCAGCGCGATCAGACTGTTCTGCATCACAACAAACGGCATCGCCACCGGAAACGTAGAGAGAAAGACCAGCAGGAAGACGCCGACGGCGCCCAACCAATCTTCCATGCGCAAACGAGCGCGCTCGGGCGGCCTGGGCAGTTGCAAGATCCGCATACGCACTACTTCGAGCTCGGCCGGCCCCAGAAGAGAGGCGATCATCGGGGGCAATGCGCGCGCAACGTGTTTTTGCGCCTCGATGGGGTCGGCGGCGTTGCGCACCCTTTGATAAGTCACCAGGCTGCGGGCCTTGTCGACCAGATTGCCCATGAGATACAACACCGCGTCGATCACGCCCCAGGCGAAGTTGCAGCCCAGGGCGCCGATCAGCATCGTGCGAATGTTGTCACTGCCTGCTTCCGCGACACTCAGCGAGCCGGTGAAGGTCAGCACCATGATGACTCCGAAAATCACCTCGGAGATGCGCTCATTGGGCTCGAGCACACGCGTTGACTGCTCGATCTGGTCCACGGGCATGCGCATGTTGATTCACAAATGGTCCGTTACTACGAACCGGGTTGCGTCGCAGGCGGGCGCGTGGGCGAGAAGCGGTCGCTGTCGATCATGCCGCGCCAGTTCGTGCGATTCTGCATCTGTTCCTTGATGTTCGCCGGCACCAGGTCGTTGCCCAGGCGAAGTTCCCAACCGCCGCCGAGCGCCCGGTAAAGGGTGACCATGCTTTGGGCCGCGGCGCCGCGAATTGAGATCAGCCGTGATTGCTCCGTAATGAGAAATTGCTGCGCCGTCAGCACGCGGATGAAGTCGGCGGTGCCGCCCTTGTACTGTTGGGTTGCAATGTCGACTCCACGCGCGGCCGCCTCGGTGCTTCCGGTCAGTGGAACAAACTGGCGTTTCGCCCCGACCAGACTTGCCATGGAACTTTCAACTTCACCCTGGGCTTGCAGAATGAGACCGTCGTACTCGCTGATCGCCGCCTGGAAACCAGCGTCCTGCACGCGAACGTTGTTCTCAATGCGCCCGTAGTTCAGAATGTTCCAGCGAAATGACGGTCCGGCGAAGGCCTGCAGGCTGCTGCCGCGCCCGAGGTCGCCAAAGTGCTCCGCCGACAGGCCGATGTCGCCGGAGAGGGAGAAACTTGGATAGAAGTCGGCGGTGGCGATACCGATCTGTGCGCTCCGTGCGGCCAGCAGTCGTTCCGCCCGCCGAATGTCGGGGCGGCGTCGGAGTAAATCAGCCGGTACGCCAACGATGGTGGTATCCGGCGGTGAAGGAATCGGCCGCGCCTGCCCAACAAGGTCGTTGATCACCCGCGGGGGCATACCCAGCGAGACGCAAAGCGCCACTTTCGTCTGTTGGATGCTTGCTTCAATTGCGGGAACCTGCGCCTCGGTGTCGTACAGGAGCGCTTGCGCCTGGGCAACGTCAAGTTCTGTGGCCGTTCCCCCTTCGCGTCGCAGTTGCGCGATGCCAAGGCTGTCCTGTTGAATCTTGAGGTTCTGGTGAACAATAACCAACTGCTCTTCTAGCGTGCGCAGAAATACATAGTCTGTGGCCACCTCGGCAATCAGACTGACCAACACATCGTCGTAGTTGGCCAAAGTGGCGAGTACCACGGCGTCGCTCGCCTCGATCCCCCGGCGGAAGCGGCCCCAGATATCGAGTTCCCAACTGACCGAAAGGCCGCTGACATTCCAATTCTGAAACGATGGGTCGACCCCGGGATCGCCGATCGCTCTTTGAACGAGGTTTCCTGCGGGATCTGAAACCCATGAAAGTCTCGAGCCCAACTGACTCGTCCGAGGATGCGGAGCGCCGCTGTTTTCGCTCGATTGATTCCAGGAGAAGCCGCCCGCAGCTTCCTGTCGTTGAGGAAAAAGCAGACCCACTGCGATTCCGCGCGCGGCCTGGGCTTGCAACACGCGCACCGCGGCTGCTTGCAACGGCGGGCTGTTTCGATACGCCCGGTCGACAAGGTCGTTGAGCACCGGGTCATTGAAAGCCTTCCACCAATTTGTCAGATCCGCCGGACCCCGCTGCACGCTTGGGTGGCCGGGATCCATCCACTCCTGTTCGAGCTGAACCGCCGGCTCGTTGTAGTTCGGGCCCACCAGGCAGCCGCCCGCGCCCAGCACGAGGGCGGCCGTCAACATGATGCCGGCGCCCGCTCGGGGAACCGAAGGTCGAAACGTCATGGGTGTTCTCCTAAGGAGACAACTGGTGCAGCGGAACCCGGAGGCGTTTTCTTCTCGGTCAGCTTGCGCACCACGGAATAGAAGACCGGCGTAAAGAAGATTCCGAACCCCGTCACACCGACCATGCCGCTGAATACGGCAATGCCCAATGCAACACGCATCTCCGCCCCGGCGCCCTTGGCCAGAACCATGGGCACGACGCCGAGGGTAAATGCCAGCGATGTCATCAAGATGGGCCGCAGCCGCTGCTTCGAGGCATCGATGGTGGCCTCCACGCGAGCCTGCCCCTGATCCTGAAGCTGCTTGGCGAATTCGACAATGAGAATGGCGTTCTTGGCCGCGAGGCCGATCAACACCACGAGGCCGATCTGCGTGAAGATGTTGTTGTCCATCCCGCAGAGCCACACGCCGGTGATCGCGGCGAGCAGACACATGGGCACGATCAGGATGATGGAGAGCGGAATCGACCAGCTTTCGTACTGCGCCGACAGAACCAGGAATACGAAGATGGAACCCAGAATAAAGACAAAGATGGCCGTGCTGCCCGCCATCTTTTCCTGTAGCGCAAGCTCGGTCCATTCGAAGCCCATGCTGTCGGGCAGGCGCTCGGTGGCGATCTGCTCCATCATGGAAATGCCCTGACCCGAGCTGACGCCTGGCGCCGTGCCGCCGCTCACTTCGGCCGAGGGGTACATGTTGTAATGGTTGACGATGGCCGGACCGCTGACGTCGCTCACCGACAAAAGGGCGCCGAGCGGGACCATTTCGCCGGAGCTGTTTCGCACCTTGAGCATGCCGATGTCGTCCGGCTTCAGGCGAAACTTCGAATCGGCCTGCACATTGACCTGCCAGTTGCGGCCGAAGCGCGTGAAGTCGTTGACGTATGACGATCCCAGATAAGTCTGTAACGTTTCGAAGGCGTCACCCAGAGACACGCCGAGCGACTTGGCCTGCGTGCGGTCGAGGTCGACGTAAACCTGGGGCTGGTTAGCACGGAAGCTGGTGAAGAGGCCGACCAGTCCGGGTTGTTCGTTTCCTGTTGCCACGGCGTCATCAACGGATTCTTGCAACGCCACCAGACCCGAGTCCGCGCGATCCTGGATCTGCATCTTGAAACCGCCGGTGCTGCCCAAACCATCGACCGGTGGCGCGCCGAACACGCTGACGGCGGCCTCCTGAATTCGACTGAACTCGCTGCGCAGGCTGCTCGCCACCGCGGGCGCAGACCGGCTCTTGTCGCCCTTGCGCTTCTCGAATGGTTCGAGAATCACGAACATACCGCCCACGTTCGAGATATTGGTGCTCATCAGCACGGAGTAACCGGGAAGCGCGATGGTGTGCGCCACGCCTGGCATCTTGGAAGCGATCTCCACCATCTCCGCGATGACCCGCTCCGAACGTTCCAGGCTGGCCCCGTCCGGAAGCTGGGCGTTGACCACCAGGTAGCCCTTGTCCTGCTCGGGAATGAAGCCGATCGGTACGGTCGTAAAGCCCACTTTGGTGAGATACATCAATCCGCCGTACACCAGCAGGACGATGAGGCTCACGCGCAGCAGCGTGGCAATTATCCTGCCATAAACGTTGATGGCCCGATCGAAGACCCAGTTGAATCCCTTGAAGAACGCTCCCAGTGCCCGATTCACCAGGCCGCTGATGAACCAGCCGGCAATGAAACCGACGAAGAACGCGACAGCGCGTGCGACCCAGAGCATGGCCGGCGTGCCATGCGAAACGTGAGCCGCCTCTTCGCCGTGTGCGGCCATCTGCACGCCAAAGAGCGGGGCCAGCGCTGGCGTGAGGAAAACGAACGCCACCAGGCCCACGAGAAGCGCAACGCCCAATCGGGGAAACGCCTCGGCATGGCCATGTCCCTTGTCGCCGTGGGCATGCGGCTTGAGGAGCAGCACGCACAACGCGGGACTCAACGTAAGTGAATTGAATGCAGAAATGACTGTGGAGGCCGCGATGGTCAAAGCAAATTGACGGTAAAACTGACCGCTGATGCCGGGAATGAACGCCGTGGGAATGAACACCGAGGCAAGCACGAGGGCGATCGCGATGACCGGCCCGGAGACTTCTTCCATGGCCTTGCGCGTCGCCTCGCGGGGCGCCAGGCCCAGCGCCATGTTGCGCTCGACGTTCTCCACCACCACGATGGCGTCATCGACCACAATGCCGATCGCCAGCACCAGGCCGAAAAGCGACAGGTTGTTCAGGGAGAAGCCCATCATCGCCATGACGGCAAATGTGCCGATAAGCGACACAGGCACCGCGACCATGGGGATAATGGTGGCCCGCCAGTTCTGCAGGAAGACCAGCACGACGATGAAGACGAGTATGAAGGCTTCAATCAGCGTCTTGAATACTTCGTGGATGGATTCATCGACGAAAATCGTGGTGTCATAGACGATGCGGTGCTCCAGCCCCGCCGGAAAACGCGACGCCAGCTCGTCCATGCGCGCCTTCACGGCTTCGGCCGTGGCCAGCGCGTTGGAGCCCGGCATTTGGAATACGGCCAGCGTGACGCTGGGTTTGCCATCGAGAAAGCTACCCACGTCGTAATTCTTCGCCCCGAGTTCCGCACGGCCAATGTCTTTGATGCGCGTGATCTCTCCGCTCTCTCCAGTTTTAACGATGACTTCGGAAAACTGCTCCGGTTCGAGCAATCGTCCCATCGTGTTCAGCGTGAGTTGGAACTCCTGACCGGCGGGCGCCGGCGCCTGGCCCAGGCGGCCGGCCGCGACCTGCACGTTCTGCTCGCGGAGCGCCTTGGTCACATCGCTCGCGGTCATGTTCCGCGCCGACAGCTTCTCCGGATCGAGCCAGATGCGCATGCTGTAGTCGCGGGCTCCGAGGAAACTCACATCGCCGATGCCCGGAAGGCGGGCCAGCGCGTCCTTCACCTGAATGGTCGCATAGTTACTGAGGTACAACTGGTCGTAGCGATTGTCCGGAGAGATCAGGTTCACGCACAGCAGGATGGCTGGCGACTTCTTCTTGACGGTGACGCCCTGGCGCTTCACTTCGTCAGGCAGCTTGGCTTCGGCGATGGAGACGCGATTCTGGGTTAGCACCTGGGCCATGTTCAGATCGGTGCCGACGTTAAACGTGACGTCGATATAGGTTTGGCCGTCGTTCGTGGACTTGGAGAACATGTAGAGCATGTTCTCGACGCCATTGACCTCCTGCTCGATCGGCGTGGCCACCGTATCCGCGACCACTTTGGCGCTGGCGCCAGGATAGATGGCCGAGACCTGAATCACAGGCGGGGCCACTTCGGGGTATTGCGCAATGGGAAGCGAGCGGAGCGCGACGCCTCCAATAATCAACGTGACGATCGACAAGACCGTGGCGAAGATCGGGCGGTCAATGAAGAACCGTGAGAACATCGTTCGATCTCCGTCAGTGGCCCGTGGTGGCCGGTGTCGCCCCTGCTGGCTCGCTGGGCGCCGCTACGTTGGTTGTGGGATGCATCTCGCCCGGCCGTCGCGGCATGTCGGATTTCTTGGGGGTCACCGGCTTGCCGGGGCGGGCTCGCTGCAATCCGTTGACTACGACCCAATCCCCCGGCCGCAGTCCCGCGGTCATCACCTGCAAGCCGTCTTCCTGAACCGGCCCCGGCTCAATGAACCGCCGTTCCACGGTGTTCTTGTCATCCACCACCAGCACGTATTTCTTGCCCTGATCGATTCCGATCGCCCGCTCCGCTACCAGCAAAGACTGAGTTGGGTCGCTTATTGGAATTCGGAGCCGGGCAAACAGCCCCGGCTTGAAGATGCGCTTGGAGTTATCAATGGAGGCCCGTACGCGAATCGTTCCGGTGCCCGGATTTACCCGATTGTCTGCGAAGTCGATCAGACCTTCGTGGGGGTAGCCCTTCTCGTTGGCCAGTCCGAGGTGCACGGGGATCTTGAGCTTGCTGACATCCGGCTGCGACGTGGTGGCGTCGCGCGAGGCTCTCGACTGATCCCTTAAGCGTAGCAATGTGCGTTCACTCACGTTGAAGTAGACGTGAATCGGATCAAGTGACACGATGGTGGTGAGAAGATCGCTGTCTCCCCGGACCAGGTTTCCCTTGGTGATGGCCGCCTCGGAAATCTGTCCGGCGATGGGCGCGGTTATCTGCGAGAACTCCACATCCAGCTTGGCGCGATCGATGGTGGCGTCTGCGGATTGAATCGCGGCAGTCGCCTCCCCCAGGTCGGCCTTGACTTTGTCGAGGTCCTGAGCCGTGGCGGCGCCGGTGGGGACGAGCTTTTCATAACGCTGTACGTCGGACCTGGCCCGCACCAGTCTGGCTTCCCACTGGGCCTTCTGGCCCTCAGCGTTCTTCAGCACGGCTTCAAAGGGACGCGCGTCAATTTGGAACAGTTGATCACCCTGCTTAACCTCCACACCGTCTGCGAAGTGGATCTCGGTCAGATAGCCGCTGACCCGGGAGCGAATTTCCACTGTCTCGGTCGCTTCGGTGCGCCCGGTGAAGTCGGCGAATTCAGTCACGTCGCGGCTGACCACCTGGCTCACGGTCACCTCGGGCGGCGGAAGTGACGCTGCCTGCTTGCCCTTGTCGTCGCCTTTGCAGCCGTGCAACAGGACGACCATCACCAAGGCGCAACCGCTGCTTCGAATCGGACACATATCTGGTCTCCTCAGAATCGCTGCTCGATGAAGCGTCGCCCGGCAAGTGAGGCTTCGTCGTCGTATGCCTTGCTTTTGTCGCGTTTCGGAAGCTCGATGGATTTGCGTTTGACCTGCTTGTACGGAATCAGGCTCAGAAAGTGGGCGATGCAGTTCAGCCTTGCCCGTTTCTTGTCCTCGGAGCGCACGATGTGCCACGGCGCCCACTCGGTGTCCGTGGCCTCAAGCATCTGGTCCCGCGCCCGCGAGTAGTCGTACCACTTCTCGCGCGAAGGCAGATCCATCGGACTGAGTTTCCATTGGCGCATGGGATCCTGAATGCGCGCTTCGAAACGGCGCTTCTGCTCTTCGTTGGTGACTTCAAGCCAGTATTTGACGAGTTTGATCCCGCTCTCGGTGATGTGGCGCTCAAACATCGGGCACAATTCAAGGAATCGGCGATGCTCGTCCTTGGAGCAGAACCCCATCACATGTTCCACACCGGCCCGATTGTACCAACTCCGGTCGAAGATCACGATCTCGCCCGCGGCGGGAAAATGCGGAATATATCGTTGAATATATATCTGGCTCTTTTCGCGGTCGCTCGGGGCCGGCAGCGCGACGAGTCGAAATACGCGGGGGCTGACCCGCTCGGTGATGGCCTTGATGGTGCCGCCCTTGCCGGCGGCGTCGCGACCTTCGAAGACGATGATGATCCGTCGGCCTTCCTGCTTCACCCATTCCTGCAGGATGCACAACTCGACTTGAAGTTCCTTAATTGCGAGTTCGTAGTCCTTGCGTCGGAGTTTTTCCGGCCGGCCCTCTTCATTGCTCATGGCACATGTCTTTCGCGGTATCGCGTTGGCGAATCCGCCGTCTGGTGAACTGCAGTTGGATAAAGGGGTAAGCGGTCGTCGCGAAGTGAGTTGAGCGTTTCCGCCCATCAGAGACTTGCGGCGTCTTCCATTCCTCCGGTTAGCAACCAATGCTGACGTTGTCAGTAAGGCAATAAGTCTGGCACGACATGTAGCCTGGCGCGGCGTTCATGGGCAGCATACGCGATTGCAACATTTGAAAACACCTCCGCGTCGCGCCGGCGATGCTTCGCCGTTGCCACGATGCCCGGAACGACGGACTTCAAATTGGGCAATTCAGGTGCCAAGTCGCGAATTTCTTACGGGGAGTCAACATGAATAGACGGCTAGGTTCGTGTGCAACAAATTGAGCGGAAAATGCGGTTTTCTTCGATTCAGACGCGTAAATTTGTTTTATATCGGACGCATTTCCACTCACTTAGGATTGCCCTGCTGTATCCGCAGCCGACCCCTTCGGTTGAACGCCCCTATTCACCGGTCTTCGAAAAATCCGCCATTGGCATGCTGCGTGCCCATCGAACAGTACCTCCGTTGTATAGTGGGGCAGATTCGAGGCGCGATTAGACTGGCTCCAAGTGGCATGTACGTCCCGGTCGATCTCAGACCTCTGTCGCGCGGTGGCCGTGGACTCTTGGAATCGGCAGGCCACGATCCAGCATGTCAAATAGCGCATGAATTGAGTGGAACTACGCAGAGGAAATCACCATGACCGCAACCGCAGTCTCCGCCGTGGCGCTTGAGGCAAGGCACGACGCCTATGAAAACCTGCTACGACGTTGTCGTGCGGTCGAGCCCGTCGTCACAGTTGTGGCCTACCCGTGTGAGGAGACGGCTCTGTCCGGCGCGGTTGAGGCTGCCGAGGCGCGCCTGATCGTGCCAATTCTGGTGGGGCCGCGGAAGAAGATCCAACAGGTCGCCTCGTCGGCGGGCCTCAAGATCGATCAATACGAGATCGAAGACGTCGAGGAGGCGCCGGCTGCTGCCGCCAGGGCGGTCGAGTTGGTGCGCATGGCCAGGGCCGAGGTCCTGATGAAGGGCAGTTTGCACACCGACGAACTCATGGGGGCCGTGGTGGCGTCGGCGACGGGTTTGCGAACGAAGCGTCGCATCAGCCACGCATTCGTCATGTCGGTGCCAACCTATCCCAAGCCGCTGATCATCACCGACGCGGCGATCAACATTGCACCCACGCTTGAGGACAAACGCGACATCTGCCAAAACGCGATCGATCTGGCGCACAGCCTGGGCAAGGCCATGCCCAAGGTCGCAATCCTGGCGGCGGTCGAGACGGTCACCACGAAGATGCCCGCAACGATCGACGCGGCTGCGCTGTGCAAGATGGCCGACCGGGGGCAGATCACCGGCGCCATACTGGACGGGCCGCTGGCCATGGACAACGCCATCAGCGCCGAAGCCGTCAAGACCAAGGGAATTGCCTCGGCGGTGGCCGGTGATGCCGATATCCTGCTCGCGCCGGACCTGGAAGCGGGCAACATCCTGGCCAAACTTCTGACTTTTCTAGCCAACGCCGATGCCGCGGGGCTCGTTCTGGGCGCGCGGGTGCCGATCATCCTGACCAGCCGTGCCGACAGTGTGCGCGTTCGCATCGCCTCGTGCGGCGTGGCCGTTTTGGTGGCGCATGCGCGGCGCACCGGTCAAATTGAAGCCGACAAATGAAAGCAAACGGAACCCTCGCCGGTCATGCCGCATCCGGCGGGACAACCAGAGAGAAATATAGACATGGCAGTTGACACGAACACCACTGACAAGACACCCGTGCCTCCCTTGATCTCCAAGGCGTTTTCAGACTGGCCAGCCGAGACACTCCGCGCAGCCGCGGAATACGCCACCGATTTCTGGCAGCGATCTCTCATCTTCGCGGACATCCTTCGGAAGTCCGGCAATCAACAGGCAGACATGGTTTCGAGACCGGTCAACGCCGTGTTGATCTTCGACTACGAAGTCATCATGAAGGGAACCGATCTGCCGCGTCCGGTGAACTATGGGTTGGTGCGCGTGGTGCCGCCGAAGGGAACGGAGATCGACCAGACCAAGCGGCCGGTGGTGGTGATCGATCCGCGCGCCGGACAGGGTCCCGGCATCGGCGGTTTCAAGCCGGTCAGCGAAATCGGCCAGGCTTTTGAATCAGGCCATCCCGTCTATCTCATTGGATTCGTTGCCGAACCACTCGAAGATCAGACGATCGAGGACATCGCGCACGCGCATACGATTTTCCTCGAGAAGGTGATCGAGTTGCATCCCAAAGCCGTCGGCAAACCGCTCATCTTCGGAAACTGCCAGGCCGGCTGGCATGCGATCATGGCGGCCTGCATGCGTCCGGACCTGACGGGGCCGCTCGTTCTGGCCGGCGCACCATTGTCGTATTGGGGCGGTGTGCGCGGCGAAAACCCGATGCGGTACACCGGCGGACTGAATGGCGGAACGTGGATGGCGCGCATGATCAGCGATCTGGGCGGCGGCATCTTTGATGGCGCCTGGCTGGTCTCAAACTTCGACAATCTCAATCCCGCCAACACGCATTGGACCAAGCAATACAACGTCTGGGCCAATCCGGAAAAGGAGGAGAAGCGCTACCTGGAATTTGAGAAATGGTGGGGCGCCTTCGTACACCTCCGCGGCGAGGAACTGCAGTACATGGTCGACAACCTCTTTGTCGGCAACAAACTCTCGACCGGACAGATCGTGACCAGCGACGGTATCCGGCTCGACATTCGCAACATCAAATCGCCGATTCTCTGTTTCTGCTCCAAGAGCGACAACATCACACCGCCTCAGCAGGCCCTCGACTGGATTCTCGACAACTACGACAGCGTCGACGAAATCCGCGAACACGGTCAGACCATCCTCTACTGCCTGCATGAGACGGCAGGCCACCTCGCGATCTTCGTCGGCACCAAGGTCGCGGCCAAAGAGCACTCCGAGTTCATTAACTACATGGATCTGATCGATGGCATGCCGCCGGGCCTCTATGAAATCGTCATCACCAGGACCGAGAAAGACGATGTCGGCACGGACCTTCTCGCGGGCGACTTCAACGTGCGGATTGAGCAGCGAAGCCTCGACGACATTCGTGCCCTGGGTTGCAACAACGAGGAGGACGAACGCGAGTTTGCGGCAGTGGCCCGCGTGTCGGAGATCAACAACACGCTGTACTCGACGTTTGTACAGCCGTGGTTGAGACCGTGGATCACACCTCAATTGGCATCCGCAGTGCTGGCGATGCAGCCATTGCGTATCAAGTACTCAATGTTCTCGGATAAGAACCCCATGATGTCATGGATGGCGCCGCTGGCGGAGAAGGCGCGTGCCGAGCGCCAGACCCCGGACCCCGAAAATCCCTGCATGAAGATGCAGGAACAGGCCTCGGACATGGTGACGAAGTGTCTTGAGACCTATGGTCAACTTCGTGACCAGTCGCTGGAAGCCATGTTTCATGCGATCTATGGCTCGCCGCTCCTTCAGGCCTGGTTGGGCGTGACGAGCAAAGACGGGCGTGTCCGGCCCAAGCCGGGAATATCACCCGAACAAAGAGCGGCGCTGGATGCACGGATCGAGACGCTGCGCACGACCATGGATCAGGGCGGCCCGCTTGAGGCCGTTGTGCGGGCACTGGTCTACATCGCGATGGGGCAGAAGTCCGTGGACGCGCGTTCCTTCGAAGTCCTGCGACGGATTTTGAAGGCGCATCCGGACATCACGCTGGCCCAATACAAGGCGGTCGTTCGCGAACAGTGGGCCAGATTGACCATTGATCCCCAGGCAGCATTGAAAGCGCTTCCGAAACTCCTGCCTCCAGGGGTCGAGACGCGTCGCAAATTGTTCGAAGAGATCAGGAGCATTCGAACCGCGGCCGGCGAACTCGATGGCGAGTCCCGGCGCCGATTGGACGAAATGGAGGCCCTGTTCGACCTTGGCGCCGCTCGACCTGCTGCCCGGCAAGGACAACCTGTGCATGCGCGTTCGTAGAATTCAATTCCCAATCAGCACGAGCAACGGCACACCTAACGGAGCACCACCGTGAGCGACGCAATCATCGTCTTGAACGCCGGTTCATCGAGCCTGAAGTTCTCAATTTACTCCGTGGTCGATCACGAGTTGCACATCGTCAACCGGGGTTTGATCGAGGGATTGGGCACGTCGCCGCGTTTCAAGGCCCGGGACCAGCACGGCAAGGTCATCGCGGATACATCACCGAAGAGTTCGGACCCATCATTCGGCCATCCGCAGGCGCTTGCGCATCTGGTCCAATGGATGCGAGAGACGCACGGTGAGAAAATGACCGTTGTAGCCGTTGGGCACCGAATGGCCCACGGCGGCGCGGCGTTCAACGAACCCGCGTTGATCGACGACGGCGTGGTGGCGAAACTTGAGCGGCTCATTCCACTCGTGCCGTTGCACCAGCCTCACAATCTGGCCGCCATCAAGGCGGTGAGCCGGTTGCGTCCGGATCTTCCCCAGGTCGCCTGCTTCGACACCGCATTTCACCAGGGCCGCCAGCGCGTCACCGAGCGAATGGGTCTGCCCGATGAGATGTTTCAACGCGGCATGCGGCGATGGGGCTTTCACGGGTTGTCGTATGAGTTCATCGCCGAACAGTTTCACGAAAAGGCGCCTGCCATCGCAGAGGGGCGCGTGATCGCCGCCCATCTCGGCAGCGGCGCCAGCCTGTGCGCGATGAAGAACGGGCGCAGCGTGGATACCACCATGGGCTTCTCGGCGCTCGATGGCCTGCCCATGGGAACCCGCTGTGGAAGCCTCGATCCAGGTGTGATTCTCCTTCTACTCCGCGAAGGCTGGACCGTGGATCGGATTGAGGAACTCCTCTACAAGAAGTCCGGCCTGCTGGGAATCTCAAACGTAAGCAATGACGTGCGCGACCTTCTGGGGAGTGACCGGCCTCTCGCCGCAGAGGCGATCGAGTTCTTCGTGTATCGAATCGTGCGCGAGATCGGATCGCTGGTGGCGGCTTTGGGCGGACTGGATGCGCTGATTTTCACCGCAGGCGTGGGCGAGAATTCTCCGATCATCCGACAGCGTGTCTGCGAAAAACTTGCATGGCTGGGAATCGCCATCGACGCCGACGCAAACCAGCGCGGACGCGAGTGCATTTCGCCGACAGGTCAGTCTCCTTCGGTCTGGGTGATACCAACTGATGAGGAGCGCGTAATTGCCTCGCACACAATCGCGGTGATTCGCGGGCGGGCGAATCGCGCGAAGGCGATGGAACCCAGTTTGGCGTAATGGCGGGGTGGCCTGTCGCTCCAACCCGCACTGACAGGCTTCGCTGCAGCATCCCCATTTCTTTGGCCTGGCGAGTAACCGCAAGGCGTCTGTGGGAATTCCTAGAGGAACACACCCAGGGCGCTGTCTATCAGTTTTTCCAGTGGGATGATGGTGAGCACCAGGGGAAGAAACGGCAGGGCCAGCATGATTCCCATTCTGATCACCAGGGTTTTTCCAAAGGGTACAAGCCGCATGTCCTGCACGACGTCAAAACTGTTCGACAGGTCGGCGAGCGATTGAATGTCGCCGCTGCCAACAATTGACTCACTCGGGGGAGCGCCGCCCTCGATCCACTTGCGTCGAAATTCGGCCACGTAGCGGCTGGCAACAATGCCATATTCTCGCAGTCCTTTTCGCCTCGCTTCGCCAAGTCGGCCCATGAAAAAGAAAAGCGGCGCAAGCACAAGCATCATCAAGAAGGCCATCCATGCCGCGATTTCCATTTTGTAAAGAGGGAGCGTTGCGCCCTCATGCCAGATCTTCCCGCCGATTGAGCCGGCAACCGCGATGGTCTGCGCGAGCAGGAAGGGGCTGAACGCGAATACGCTACCGGCCAGAAATCCCAGCCCGCCCGCCCGGTCGGGATGCAGTGCGTTGAGCGTCAGCGGGACATGCCGCGAGACCTGCCAGAGAAATCGATACCAGATGAACAAACGAAAGAGCCAGCGAAGCGTCAGAAACCTGATAATCGGAAGACTGACAAAGAAATACCAGTTTCCGGCGAGCGTAAAGCGCGTTTCGCCGCTGACGGACGCTGCAATCCAGGTTGGGACCTGAAGTGCAAAATGCCGCTGCCAGACCAGGTAACCCATGGCATACGTGGCCACGATCAGCACGACTTCCGCCAGCATTGAATTCCGGAGCCGCATGGCCGACTCGATTGCTTTCGCAAATGCCGGCTGGTCTTGGGTTGCCACGATGCCTCTATCCAGGAATTCCCGGACGACCATCTTGATTCGCCGGTGAACGATCACCTCCGCGGCTAGCAGGAATGGAGCGCTCAGGAGCAGGCGGGCATGCGCATCCACATCAAAGAAGAACGGGACGCCGACCCCTCCGAGGGCGCTGCCGCTTACCAGCGTGATCAAGAGCAGTGGAAGCCATCCGATGAGAAAGACCGCGACGATTCTGCGCCCCAGCATCCCCGTCGGCGGCCTTAACAGCCGGGCGGAGAGTAGGAATTGGAAGAGCGGCCCACCCTGCACCAACGAGAAGTCCGTCGGTTCATCGAAGTAGGCAATGGATTTTCGCATCGAAGCACGCTGTTTCAGATCGACTGGAGTGGATGACCTCAGCCTCAGACTGCCGGAACTTCGCCTGGGTGTCGGAGTTGGACCGGTGCTGTCTTGACGGTGCCGCGCTTCGCATCAAACGCCGCCTGTTTTCCGAGTTCCAGTGCCCGGTCCGCGTCTAATTTTCCAAAAAGCTCAATTAACTTTGCGATGACGCCGGTCCAGCCGGTTTGATGGCTGGCGCCGATGCCCGCGCCGTTGTCGCCGTGGAAGTATTCATAGAAGAGAATGTGCTCCCGCCAATGTGGATCGGTCTGGAATTGCTCGGTGCCGCCGTAGACAGGCCGGCGCCCATCCTCGCCGCGCACGAAAATTCGCGTGAGCCGATCGGCGATTTCCCTCGCAACTTCGAAGAGGTTCATCAATTTCCCCGAGCCCGTGGGGCATTCAATCTTGAAGGTATCGCCGTAGTACAAATAGAAGTTCAACAGAGCGCGAATGATCATGACGTTCACCGGCATCCATACCGGCCCGCGCCAGTTGGAATTGCCCCCGAATGAGCCGGTCAGTGACTCCGCCGGTGCATAATCCACGCGATGTTCCACTCCATTGACGTGCATCACGAACGGGTGCTTCTCGTGAAACTTGGAAAGAGACCGGATGCCGTATGGACTGAGGAACTCTTCGGGGTCCAACATCTTCGAGAGGACCCGGCGAAGCCGTTCAGGACTCAGCAGCGCCAGGATTCCGCGATCGGCCACGCCGAAGTGTCCCGGGCCCGTGGGATGAATGGACAATTTGAGTTCAGGCATCCGTTGCAGGCGCTTGAGCATATGGGTCATCGCCTCGGGGATCCGTTCGCGTTGCCAGGCCTCGATGACCGTGGTGGCGCACAAGGGCAGCAGGCCGACCATCGAGCGCACCTTGAGTCGCTGGGCGCTGCCGTCCGGGAGTCGGAGCATGTCATAGTAGAATCCGTCCTCTTCGTCCCACATCCCTTCCGATCCCGCACGGTTCATTCCGGCCGCAATGTAGAGGAAATGTTCCGTAAACTTTAGAACCATGTCTTCGTAGTCGGGATCATGAGCGGATAGTTCCAATGCCAGTTCCAGCATGTTCTGGGAGAAAAGGGCCATCCACGCCGTGCCATCGGCCTGCTCCAGATAGCCGCCGGTGGGCAGCGGGGCGCTGCGGTCGAAGACACCGATGTTGTCGAGCCCGAGAAACCCGCCCTCGAAGACGTTCTTGCCGAAGCGGTCTTTGCGATTGACCCACCAGGTGAAGTTCAGCAGGAGTTTGTTGAAGGCCATCTTCAGAAACGTGACATCTGTCTCGCCGCGCAAGGCCCGCTCGCTTCTGTGCAGGAACAGCGTCGCCCAGGCATGGACGGGCGGATTGACGTCGCTGAAGTTCCACTCATATGCGGGCAACTGGCCGCTGGGATGTAAGTAGACGCCGCGAAGCATCAGTTTCATCTGCTCCTTGGCGAAGTCGGGGTCTACGATCGCCAGAGGCAGGGTGTGGAAGGCGAGATCCCATGCTGCATACCAGGGGTATTCCCACTTGTCGGGCATCGAAATGATGTCCTTGTTCAGCATGTGAAACCATTCCGAATTCCGCGAATTTCGGTATCCGGTATGAAGCGGATTGGAGTGGTGTTCGTCCAGCCAGTTGTCACCATCAAAGTAGTAGAACTGCTTGCTCCACAACATGCCCGCAAGGGCCTGACGCATGACATTGGCCGCGTCCGCCGAGACCGACGGCGGAATCACGGACTGATAGAACTCATTCGCCTCTTCAAGTCGTGCGGCGAAGGTCTTGTCGAACTCCGCGCCGAAGCACCCTGTGCCGCTCATGACCTTTCCAACCCGGGCCGCAACATTCTGGCCGGTGAGTCGCAGGCGCACGGTCGCCGATTTTCCGGCCGCAATGGACAGGTGATAGTGCGCCGCGACCTTTGTGCCCTGTTTCTCGGGGTTTACGGCGCCGATTTCGCCATGCACGACGTAGTTGTTGATCCCGTCCTTCACGAACTGGCTGCTGTTGGAATGGCCGGGAAACAGTCGTGCGTGGTTTGTGATGTTCTCAGTGAAATGCAGCGCCACATCACCCTCGCAGGAAAGCGTGAACTCGCCCAACGCAGGATGTTCAGCCGCGACAACGGCGGCGCCGGATGCCGCTTTGATCTGCATGAGGCTTGGCTTTGCGAGCGCTCTGCTGGATTCGGTGATCCACGATGCCCAGTCGTTTCGGAACCAGAGTGTCGGGAGAAGGTGCAGATCCGCTGCGTCGGGTCCGCGATTGAACGCCGTGATCCGCACCAGGATGTCCTCGGGGCCGGCCTTGGCGTATTCCACATAGACGTCAAAGTACCGGTTGTCCTTGAAAACGCCCGTGTCAAGGAGTTCGTATTCCATCTCATGGCGGGATCGACGACGGTTGGTCTCCACCAGGTCAGCGTACGGAAACGCGACTTGCGGATATTTGTAAAGGTACTTCATGTAGGAATGCGTCGGCGTGCTGTCGAGGTAAAAGTAGTATTCCTTGACATCCTCGCCGTGGTTGCCTTCGCTGTTGGTCAGACCGAAGAGCCGCTCCTTGAGGATGGGATCCTTCCCATTCCACAGGGCCAGGGCGAAGCAGAGACGCTGTTTGTCATCGGATATGCCGGCCAGACCATCTTCGCCCCAGCGATAGGCACGCGATCGCGCATGGTCGTGCGTGAAGAAATTCCACGCATCGCCATTTTCGCTGTAGTCCTCGCGAACAGTTCCCCACTGCCGCTCGCTAAGATACGGCCCCCATTTCTTCCAGGGGATTCCCTGCCTGAGCGCTTCGTTCAGTCGCATTTGTTCCGTGGCCATGGCAACCCTGCCTTTCATCAGAGAGACCGGAAGCGTGAATCCCGTGCTTGCATGCGATCAATCCCGACGCGCACATTGAGATCCACGGTGCACTTGCTCGAATGAACCGCTCCAGCAGTACCCAATCTGGCAATGCACATGGTTCGAGTCCGGATCCAGCGATTTGCTTTCAAGCATGTGCCGTACCAGTGCGAAAGAGAGGGCCAACAGCCTCGACACGGCCATTCCACCGATGTTGAGACAACGCCAGACTTAATATCACTGGCTATTCTACCAACAGCGAAAAAATCCGCAGTCGTTGTTGAATTGCACGCAGCCCCTCATCCGGGTATTCGCGGCGGGGTAGCAACGCCGAATAGCGACATGAACGACCGTTTACTTCCCCGGAATCGGGCTGCCACACGGCGCATGATTGGTCCGTTGATTGGACGCGATCGCGTCGGTCGCCGATTTTCAGGCATAACCATCCGCTGACCGCCGTTGATTGCCAAGACCCGGGGTTTCGGTCTCAAGCCCATGCCGGGCAAAACGAACGGTATGTCGCCCCCGGGTCGACCGATCCAGCGCCGGTGTCAGCGTGAAGGCGTTCTGCCAGCCGTCTGGCCATTCCGGATTCAAGCGTCATCATCCGGCGGTCTCGTACGCGTCAGGCGCACGGCGGGCGCGGCCAGGTTTTTGAAGCCGCCCAAGACGGGAAACGAAGGCGGCGAGTGGCCAGGTCGCGGCGTAGACTTCGTTGCCTTCGAAAGGGGGGGCGGCGATTGCATCTCAAAGGGACGGCGGTGCTCGAAGGCGCGACCTGAAGTGCGTAAGCGCCACGCACGATAGGGGATCAAGATTCGAGATTCGGCCAACGACAACCGCCAGGACGATACGACAAACCGCACCACGCCGCCCGCCTGGTCTTCGGGAAAGCCGTGTGTTGATCCACGGTTTCGAGCACGGCGACGAAGTCGTATCCCGGCAAGTCAAATTCAAACCACAACTACGATTTGTTGCAGAGAATCGATGCCATTACACGCGGGCGTCAGGGCGAAAGAATGAGGCTCGTAAACCCTCGAATGTCGCGGCCATTGACCAGCGAGTCGCCGTTGGTATCGCCGCGCAGAATGCTGCAGCCGGGGTGGGCCGCGGAATAGGCGGCAGGGTTGATCAGGGCCAGCACCATCGCCTGCACGTCCGTCGCGGTGACACACCCGTCACAATTCATGTCCCCCAGGAAAACGGGCACATTGGGCGCGAACGAAAAGTGGAACACGAGCGTGCCGCCGTTCGGCGTGGAATAGTCCGCGACCTTGATCATATATGACGTTCCGCGACTCACGGGAACATTGACAAGCCGCGACGTCAAATCTCCACCGGCGTCATCATCGCAGGCGACCTGCACGGATCCCGTACACACCCCGGTGAAGACGGACAGGACCGTGTCGTAGTTGCTGCCGATGGTGTCGAGGCTGATCGTGCCGCTGGTGCACGGCGTGAAACTGTACCAGACGCTGTTGCTGACGCCGACGTTGCCGGACTCGCAACTCTCCTGCGGCTCAAACAGCGTCGCGTCGGCGCCGATCGTGCAGTACGGACTCGGGTTGTACGCGGCCGCGTTGGCGGGAATGACGGTCGGTGACCCGCAAGAATCATTGTCCGGCGCGATGGGCGAGTAGGTGAAATTGAAGTCCAGCGTCCCGCCATCGGGCGTGTTGTAGTCCGAAATCTTGATGAGGTAGGTTGTTCCAGGCGCGACCGGGACCGCAGTCAACTGCGAGTTCGCGCCGGTTCCGCCATCATCATCGCAGGCAATTTCGACCGCTCCACCGCAGGTGCCGAAGAAAATGGCGAGCACCGTGTCATAATTGCTGCCATTGGTATCCACGCTGATCGTGCCCCAGCCGCATGCGGTGAATCGATACCACACGCTGTTGCTGTTCGTTGGGAACCCGCAACTCTCGTCCGGCTCGCCGCCGGTGATCGTCGCGCCCATGGTGCAATAGGGCGTCGGATTGAAGGTCGTGAGGCCGTTCGAAATGACAACGGCGCTGGCGCAATGGTCATTATTTGGCGCGACCGCCGTGTAGGAGAGATTGAAATCGAGATTCCCACCGCCGTTGCTGAGTCCGTAGTCCGCGACTTTGATCAGATACGTCACGCCGACGGAAACCGGAATATTTGTAATCTGGGATTGCAGGTTTCCAGGGACGATGTCGTCATTGCAGGCCACCTGGGTTGCCGAACCACACGATCCGCTGAATATCGACACGACGGTGTCGTAGTTGCTGCCGATCGTGTTCACGCTGATCGTGCCGTTTCCACATGGAGAGAAACTGTACCAGACGGTGTTGCTGACGCCGACGTTGCCGGATTCGCAACTCTCCTGCGGCTCGGTGCCGGAGGCATTGGCGGCGATGGTGCTGTATGTCGCCGGGTTGTAAGTGGCGGCGTTGGAAGGAATGACGGTCGCACTCGTGCAGTTGTCATTTGCCAGACTGGCCGACAGGTTGATGTTGTAACTGTTGCGCGTATCGCAGCCGGCCAGGTAGACGCGCACGAGGAAATTCGCGCTTCCGCCGGTGTTGTTGTACACAAATGACTCCGCATCCGTCACACCGGTGGACGAAGCAAGCACCGAGCCGCCGCACGAGCCATACAACTGCATGTCGACGTCGCCGTTGATATCGCTGAACGCGAGCGAAACGGCCAGGGTTCCGCCGGCGGGGACATTGATGCGATACCAATCGTCGCGGCTCGATCGGACGACCCTGTTCGTATAGAGCCCCTCGGCAACGGTCCACGCGGATGCGCAGGTGTCGTTCGGTTCGAACGCGTCGTCGCTGCCGCCGGCGAGGAAAGTCTGCACAGCGGCGTTGTCTGCATAGGTGCGTGCGAAGGCGCCATAGTTGTCATAGGTCACTCCGCCCGCGCCGCAACCGGATGGCCCGCAGAACAACTGACCATAAAGGCGCTGGTCACTATTTCGGTAAATGCCCGATCCGGACGAGCCTTGCTCGGTAACGCCGTCGCTCCAGTTCTCACGCACGAAATTGGGATTGCCAGAGGAGCAGAATGAGCTGTCGGCCGTCGCTCGCGTGCTGAAACTGATCTTGGTGGGCTGACCACCGGGGTGATGCACGCCGGTCGAGGCCTCGCCGTTAGGGATCGCACTGGCCGTCCAGCCATTCCAGAAAACGCCGCACGGAAGTTTGCCCTCGACCATGATCAGGGAGTAGTCGGTGTTCGCGGAATTGGAAAGCAACGTTCCCACAAGGGACTTGGGCACGCTGCCCAGACTGGGGGTCGAGCCATTGCAAGTCGAGGATTGATAGAACCAGAAAAATTCAATGCTCTGCGCTTCCGCGTTGGTGTCGATGCAGTGATTTGCGGTCAGGAAGTACGGAGTCACGTCGCCGTTCTGCGTGTTGAGCAACTGACCGGTGCATGTATGGCCACCGGAGGCATCGACATAGTTGATGCGCGCGACGCTGTGGCTGACGTTGGTCCATGCCGGATGGCATGAGACGTCGTTGTGACAGCCGCCCCCGTGCGCCACTGGGTCATCTTCGCCGGCGATCCCCGCGGCCGAGAATTCATCGCGATAATGGTGCTGGATCGCATCGATGCGAAACGCCACGACCGGCTTGGCCGGGGCGCCGGCATCCGGAATGAATAACTCGATCCGGGCGCGGTCGCCCTCGACCGATGCGGCCCAGAACTGACCGTCGCCGACCGGGCCGACGGTTTGATACGGGCCATTGGCAAAGCCCGGAAGCGCGGGCGAATAGACAAATAGAAGCGCACCGGCCGGCAAGTTCATTTCCGTGAAATGAACGCGGATGCCGAAAGCGTTTTGCGAAACAATGTCTGCCGTCCAGAACTGTCCGATGCCGGGCAGCGTGGTCCACTGTCCGTCCTCAGGTCCCATGTGCAGATCGCGACCCACGCTTATCCGAAGTCGTTTGCATGTGGCGGGGTTCTGTGCGTCCTCCTGAAGCAATGCGGCGTGGTCCAGAGCCGGTAGTCCAAGTTCGGGCACGCTGTTCAATGTGATCCCGAAGCGCGTGGATGGAAGTTGACGCTCCGGCTTATTGAGTGAATCACCCAAGGGACCGTACGAACCGCTCGATTCACCGTTCAGGCTCGGATCCACGGCGACTGGAACAAGCGGTTCCACCTCGGCCGGGGCGGTCATTGTCGCTTCGCTCGCTGGGAAGGACTGCTTTTCGAGGCCGGCATGGTCGGTCGCGCCGTTCGGATCGGGAATGGAACCCGGACCGGTGGCTTGGACGTGCATCTTTGCATCCAACGGTATGTCGGTGGCAGCGATCGGTGCCTGGGCGGGGGTCAATGGAGCGTGGGTTGGATTCGGATCCCCGGCTGGGTTCTGCGCCCGAAGGGTTGCGGCAAGCGTCCATTGAATGACCGCCAAGGCGACCAGCGTTGAAAAAAGTGCCGTCCTGGATCGCACACGCGCGTTTGCGACTGTTGTTACGTTCGGATTCATCGTTTCCACCTCGTTTTGCTCGATCACGAACTCGACGCTTGCGATCAGATAAGCGGAAGGCGGCCCGATACATACACGCAGTCGCAAGAAAAAATGACAGGAATCCTGGTCGGCTTGCCAATATGAACGGCGAACCTCGAAACCGCAGTGAGGCGCGGCCCGATCAGCGGTCGGCGCCGGCACGGGGCCGAGCAGTTCGTCCCCTCAGCAGCACCAGTTCCGAGAGATTGTCGGGCGTGATGATCCCGATGATTCGCCGATAATCGGCGGCACCCGCGGATGCAGCCGGTCGCACCACGGCGATTACAGGACAGCCGCCGAGAGCATGCTTGTGTGTGGTGGTTGCTTGAACGTGCTCGAGCGCGATCTGAAGGTCATCGCCCTCGTTTACCGTATCGCATCCGGGACGCATGACCGACGAGACAGTCTGGTCGGCGTTGCCCGATACGACGGCTCTCACCAGGTCGGTGCGGGTCAGAATCCCGATCAACGCGGCCGCGTCGTCGTCGCCCGAAGCGTCGTCCGCGAGCACGGGGAAGTCCTGCTGGCTGCCCGCGAGAAGTTCATTCACAGCGTGGCTGACCGAGTGCGATGCGCGAAGCGACTGGAATCGAGTGAGCATTGCGGCACTTGCGGGCAGCCCAATCAGCACAGACCGTACCTGCTCGGCCTGGGCTTCGGACCTGGCGCTGAGAAAAACGAAGGTTGCGATTATCAATAACAGTAGATTTCCAGCGAAGACCCCCACGATTGCAAAACCGACCGCGATCACCTGCCCGATCGCTGCCGCGATGGTGGTGGCCCTGGTCCGGTTGGTGCCCATCGCCAGAAGCGCGCGGAGCACGCGTCCGCCGTCCATCGGCAGGGCCGGGATCATGTTGAAAACCACCAACGTGAGGTTCACCAACCCCAGAGACGCGAGGAAGTGCGCCCGGTGCAGAGTCGCAACACCGTCAGGTGCTCCCGAGGCCGGAGAAAAACCGAATGCGCCCGTGCCTTCGGTCAGGAGCACGGCGGGGATGATGAGACCAGCAATGACCACGTTGACCGCAGGACCTGCCAGTGCAACGACAAGTTCCTGAACCGGCTTCTCGGGTATCCGCTCCAGACTTGCGATGCCGCCGATGGGCAGGAGCGTGATGTTGTGAGTAGCGATGCCGTAGCGCCTCGCGGCGAGGGCGTGGCCCATTTCATGAAGGACAACACACCCGAAGATCGCCAGCACGAATCCGCCCGTGCGTAGCGCTGAAGCAAGAGACTCCGTGTTGCCGGAGACGAGAGGGCCGAACATGAACCACGCCACCATCACCCAGAACGTCCAGTGAACGTACAACGGGATGCCCAGAAGGGTACCGATCTTGAACGAGCCGCTGAGCACGCTGTGTCCTTGCTCCGCTGAAGGCCCGACACTCTCGCTCCGCATTAACTGACGATTCTTCAACTGCGCTTTACCTCTTCACAAACGTCGTCGATCTCAAGTACTTGTCAGCCCCGGCCTCTGCACATTCTAGCGCAAGCCGAGCCGGGGGCACCTGGGGGGCCCTGATCGGACCTTGAGCATATGAGTCAACTGTCGCGATAGAAAGCGCGTTCTTCCGTAATACGCAGGCGGATGCACAGGTGACAAACGGCGCAGGGGGGGGCACAGGACATGTGGATTGCATATTGCGGATACGCGAATTATGCGCTCAGGGGCGGGGGCGGCGTTCGACGGTTACTATTTCCCTGCATGAAGACGCTGGCGACGCAACTGACGGTGCTGCTGGGGCGGGGCAAGTTGAGCCGAAGCATCGGGGTTCTGGTGCGGTTTATCATCGGGCTGTGTCTGATGGTGGTCGTGTACAGCGTGCTGTTTCACTTCATCATGCAGCACGAGGGTCGGGAGTACTCCTGGGTGACGGGCTTCTATTGGACGCTCGTCACCATGTCCACGCTGGGGTTTGGGGATATCACGTTCGAGTCGGACCTGGGGCGGGTGTTCTCAATCGTGGTGGTGCTCTCGGGGACGGTGTTTCTGTTGATCGTGCTGCCATTCACGTTCATCCAGTTCTTCTTCGCGCCGTGGATCGAGCAGCGGGCCGCAGCGCGAACGCCCCGGGAACTGCCGGAGAGCGTGGCGGGGCACGTGATCCTGACACAGTATGACCCGGTCACACAGGCGCTGATTCCGAAACTGGAGCAGTTCGGGCATCCGTACGTAGTGGTGTGCCCGGATCTTGCCGAGGCTCAGCGGCTGCACGATCTGGGCGTGCGGGTCATACTGGGGGAGCCGGATGACCCCGAGACCTACCGCCGGGCCCGTGCGGGGGTGGCGGCGATGGTGTTCACCTCTCTGTCAGATGCGGCCAATACCAATGTCGTCTTCACGGTGCGCGAGGTGTGCGAGCGGACGCAGGTGGTCGCGACGGCGACGGACGCAGCCTCCATTCCCATCCTTGAACTGGCCGGGTCGACGCACGTGCTGCAACTTCGGGAGGTGCTGGCGCAGGCCCTTGCGCGCGGCACGTTGGGCGGGGATGCGATGACGCACGTCGTGGGGCACGTCGACGAACTGCTCATCGCCGAGGCCCGCGCGATGCGCACGCCGCTGGTCGGGCAGACGCTGCGGGAGAGCGGCTTGCGCGAGGTGGGTGTGAACGTGGTGGGCTTCTGGGACCGCGGCGGATTCAGCCCGGCCACGCCCGACGCGGTGATTGGCGAGTCGACCGTGCTCGTGCTCGCGGGGTCGGCGGAGCAGTTGCAGAACTACGACGAGCAGTTCGCGATCTACAACGTATCGGCTGAGCCGGTGCTGGTGCTCGGGGGAGGGAGCATTGGTTGGGCGGCCGCACTGGCCCTGCGCGAGCGCGGGTTCGACTTTCGCATCGTGGAGCAGGATGCGTCGCGCGTTCAGGATGCGCAGCGGACGGTGGTGGGTAACGCGGCGAGCCTGGAGGTGCTGGAGCGCGCGGGGATCCGCAAGGCGCCGGCGCTGCTGGTCACCACGCACGACGACAATATCAACCTCTTCCTGACGATCTTCTGCCGCCGCCTGCGCCCGGACGTGCAGATCATCGCTCGTGTGACGGCGGAGAGGAACGTTCGGACGCTGCACCGGGCGGGGGCGGATTTCGTGCTGTCGTTCGCATCGATGGGGGCCGGGTCGGTGCTGAATCTGCTGACCGGGAGCCGGCTGGTGACTGTCACGGAGGGGCTGGAGATCTTCCGTACGCCGGTGCCAAAGGTCCTGGTGGGGAGGACCATCGCGGAGTCAGGCGTGCGCGAGCGCACAGGGTGCATGATCGTGGCGGTGCGGGACAAGGCCGGCGGTCCGCTCCAGACGAGCCCCGCCGCAACGACACAGCTGTCTGAAGGAGACGAGCTGGTGCTGGCCGGCGACGCAAGCGCAAGGGACAGGTTCGGGGCGCTCGCCGACTAACCGTTGCGGACCGGACTGCCGGGATCATCCCAAATGAGGTTAGGGATGGCCAGCGTACCCCGCGCGTTGTTTGCGGCGCTCATATAGACTCCCCCCTTGGCCCCGGAGTTGAATTCCACTTTCAGCGCAAACCGTATAACTGGCCATGGCGACCTTTGCCGGCGGACTTTGACATGCCGATGGAGATTGAGGTTGATTTGGGAAGCCTGGCGTTCGATCCACGTGCGTGCCACGAACCTCGATCGCGGTCGGTTCGGTTGCGGCGCTTCACGAAACGTTGGGCAGCGGTTGTTGAAGCCGGTGGATCGATCCCGTATCCTCTGTGTTGGCGACAAGTTAAGAACTGTTAGGCGAGCCCCGACAACCTCGGACGACGACTGCCGTCGTTGTTTTATTCGTTTCGTCCAAGACTCATGACTTGCCGTCAGATAAGATCTTGCCGCCGTAGCTCAGTTGGTAGAGCAGCGGTTTTGTAATTAATTTTTTGTCTTCGATTTTGACCCAATATTGCGGTTTCAACCACGGGAACGCCGGTCGAAGGCGCACGAGACCGCACCATTCCGCCCGTTCAGTTGTCGCGACAACCTCGGTCTTTTTGAAAACGGTCTTCAGAACTTTGGCGGGCTCGTAACGCCGAACTGAGTCGACGCGTCATTGGGCGGCTAACGGCCCGGCCCACGGGGCGACCGTGTCATGGGCAATCGGAACCGGCGAGGAGATCGGCGACGAAGATCGAAATATCGTCGATCGACAGACCGGGGACGCCATCGACGTCGGCACAAGCGCATGCTCCGCCCGCGATCCAACACTGCGTCAGCTTCTGAATGTCCCGTCCGTTGCGCAGTCCATCTGAGTTCATATCGCCGAGACAGGTGCAGGTCGAGATTACACCGGGCCAGAAGCCGCCGTCCCACTGGTACGCGCCGCCGACCATCGGCCCGGCGTCGGGCTGCCCGATGGTGCCGCTGAGTTCGAATGCGCCGCCGGTGCTCACCGTCACGCCGCCGCCGTCGATGGTGTGCCAATCGATTTCAAAAGACGCACGAGCGATTCCGACGCCAAGCAAGAGGACGCCAAACGCCGTGAGGCGAATTGCATTGGGCTTCATGGTTGTTTCTCCGGAAGCGGTGGACGCTTCGGTCGTTCATTTCCAGCTTCTTCGTACAGGGGCGACGATCGAGGAGCGATCGTAACGGCGCGGATCAAGGGTTTCCGATGGTCACCATGCCGCCGACGGCATGCAGTGTGCCCGCCCGGTCCAGGGTCGACAGACCGCTGACGGGGTAGTTTCCTGCGGTCATTTTCAGCACGGTACAGACGTTCGTAGGCATGAGCGCGGTCATCGGCGCGTAGATGTTTGAGTTCCAGGGTCCGGGGCCAGTAAAGTAGCCGCGTCCCGGGCAGTTGAGGCTGAACCCCAACGAGGAAATCTTGTTGTTCGGGTTGCCGTTGTTGTTGGTCCAAGTGACGTTGGCCAGGTTTGAGATTTGCTGTGTCGTGCCTGTTCCGACTAGGTCCAGGTAGCCGCCGCCCACGGGATTGAAGTTCGGGTGCTCGTACAGCCGGCAAAAGCAACCCTCAGGAAGCGTCCACGCCACGCTGCTGATGGATTCATTCATCACCGCGATTGGATCAACGTTTCCAAGAAAGGAGTAATCCTCGTATAGCACATCAACCGCGTCGACACCGATGGAATAATTGGTGGCCGAATCGTCGGCGAGATTGGTCGCGGTGTAGAGCTGAACGTGCGCCAGGCAATCTCCGGCCGGGGCGACGCCGTTATTTTTGCCTTTGTAACTTGAATGCTCGACGAATGGCAGTGTCGCGAGCGGCCCGGTGTTGTAGAGCGGACACTTGTACACCATCAACTCGCCATCCGGTGCGACCCAGACGGAGCTTCCGGCGGTGAAATGGCCGGCCGGATCGTTCGGAAAATCGCGCTCAGTGATTTGCCAAATGGTGGCGACACTTCCGCTAGGTGGGAGATCAACGCCGTAAATCGCGATTCGATCGACTTCGGCGCCGATGTTGCTGGTGTTGCGCAGGCCAAGCAGGTAGAGCGATTCAACTCGGTTGGGGGTGCCGGGGTGGTCTTCGCCCAGCACCAGGCACAATGACTGGTGCTCATAGGTGCCCCCGCCGCTGACCGGCCATACCGCAACGCGGTCCGGGTCTTCATCGATCAGGTTGGCGCCCGCAAAGGAATAGGAGGTGTTCCACGCGCTGGCTGTCGCGTCGTCGCTGACCTTGAAGGTCAAAGTTCCGCTGTAATCCCCCACGGCCACATATCTGCCGTCGCTCAGTTGCGTGATTCCGGCAGCGCCGCCTGCATTGCCAATGTTAACCGGCGGCGTGCGTTCCACCGGGTTGTAGGGATCTGAAATATCGTAGAGCTTGACGAAGGACCCTTCGGCGCAGCCGTAGTCGGTCTGGCCATAACTACCCATGATCAGGAAGTTGCCGCATGTCTGAATGCCTGAGGGGTGAAACGAATTGGGCAGACGGATCACATTGACCACTTTGTCAACGGTCCGCGGCGCCGTGCTATCCACTGAGAGCGTGGATAGGCGATTGCTGCGCAGCCGCCAACTCTCATTGACATCGGCCCAACTGATGTCAATGACGGCCAGCACGGCGCCGCCCGTGAATCCGGCACCAAAGCTGCAAGGGTAGGCCATCGTCGCATAGACCACCCCGGTTCGCGGGTCCGGATGACGGGCAAATCCCTGGTAATGGAAATTGTTCTGCGGAACCGGAAAACCGGGCGTGAGGCGGCTGCCGAGTTTGTCGCCCTTGCCTCGGAGGTTTCGAATCTGGTCAACCACGTCGGGGGCAATGATCTGAGCGCCGGCGCCGGCTGTCAGGAGAAGGGTCACCAGCAGCGTTGTAGGTGTGAAGTATTTTCGATTCATCGGATCAACTCCTGTGGGTGGCCAGGGCTTACTGCAACGAAACCAGGACGAGCACGAGACCGCGGCCTTCCGTAAGCGGCGACATCGCCTTGCCGATCGTGGCGCCGGGGGCGCGAACGGCGTCACCGGCCCGCATCGCATGACCGGGCGTGTTCGAGGTGGTCAGCAGGTCGCCGGCCTCGACAGGTCCGCCGACGTCGGCATCGACCAGGCACCAGACGCGACCCATGCTCGCGACCGGATGCTCACCATCGGCAACGGTGCCGGGCTGCGAGAGCACGAGTCCCGGCTTCACGTCACCGGCGCCGCTGACGACGCCCGCGACACGGCGGTCATACGATTGACTCGTAACCACCAGCTTGCCGATCTCGCGCGGATCGATGCTGACGACCATGCCGGGGCGGACATCCCATGCGAGACCATCTTTCATGGCCGGCGCGATGTCATAATTCTCCGCCACGTCAGCGCCGGCATCGATCTGAAGCATGTCGACCCGGGCGATGCCGGCCACGTCCAGGCGCCCTTGTGGACTGTTCGTGCCGATCCCGACACTACCGCCCTCTGTCTGAAGCAAGATGCGATTGACGAGCGGCGTATTTATGTAGAGGTCCGTGTTAGGGCGCATGTCCACGGCCGCGCCCGTCGTGAGGTCGAGGCTGACTCCGCCGTTCTCCATGCGAATCGGGCCCATCACATGAAGTTTCTGTGCTGGCGAGTGCGTTCCAATCCCGACGTTGCCGTTGGCCGCAATGGTCATTGCCGCCGAGTTGGCCGCCGGACTGGACGAAGTCCCCTGAGCACTGTTGGTGAAAAACTGAATCGGCGAGCTGTTTGAGACCAGTCGGAGCCAGTTGCCCGCGGTCAACGAGTAAAGTCCCAGGTCCGATGTTGCCGGTGTGCCTCCACCGCGGCGGATGCCGCCGTCAGGAAGTGTGATTTCGCCGGTGATTTCGAGGGACGTCGCCCGGGCCGATCCGGCCACATGCAGTTTATATGTGGGCGAGGTGGTTCCGATGCCGACGTTGCCCGAGGTCATGAGGCTGATGACGCCGTTGGTTGCCTGATTGTTAAGCTGAAAGACGTCGGAGCCTGCAGTTCCGTAACCGAAATACCCCTTTCGACCGGCAGCCTGGCCCTGCGGGAAAAACTCCATATACGAATGATTGGTTCCTTCGAGGGCGAACGTATCGCCGTTGCCCACGACGTGGAGCGGATTTTGCGGAGTTGACGTACCGATGCCGACGCGTCCGCTGCCCGTCACACGCATCTTCTCGTTGAATGCGCTGCTGGACCCCCAACCCAAGGCGATGTCAGCCGTGGCGGTGGCAGAGTAGATTTGCAGTAGGCTGCCCTGCACGCCCATGCCGAAATGACCGGCGCCAGTTCCCCACAAACGTATCTTTTCACCCACGACACTGGGAAAACTGAGGGGGGACAGCGGATTGGTGGTGCCGAGGCCGACGTTGTTGGAAGCGTCAACGTAGATGCCGCGGGTCTGTACAGAATAGGGCGCGGGGCTGACCGGCTGGCGCGGCGTGAGGGTCGTGTAGGGGCCGATGCCGCCGCTCGGGCTGCGCACATCGATTTGCAGCCAGCGTGCATTGCCGTTCCAGGCGTTGACGCCGAAGTCCAGGCTGGCCGTAAACAACCCGTCATCGGGCGTAAGCGTGGCCATCACAGGGGTTCCCACCGGGCTGCCACCCGTTTGAGCCGTCCATAGGGAGAACGACAGATCACTGGAAGCGGTGATCGGCGTACCACCCGATGTGAGTCTGCCCTGGTAGGTGAACGCGCTGCCGATCGGTTGTGCCAACGCAGACGTGGCAAGCGCCGCCAACACCGCGGCAGACAAAACGGCGATCCGAATCGAATGGGTCATGATCATTTATCTCCTGTGCCTGGAATATCAGCCTCTACCCCCATCACGAGCGAGACGGCCCCTGTCCGTAAAAAATCTGAAAAAGGGCTGGAATGAGATCGACGGGCCTGCCTACGTCCGCATATCTTCGGTATACATAGACAGCGCTCTAAGCCCGGCCGCGTTTGGAATATGATGGGGGGCATGGCAGACGCCACCCTCATGCTGGAACGATGTGTCAGAGGTGATCCAGAGGCGGCAAACGAGCTGTTGCCGGTGGTGTATGATCAATTGCGAGCACTGGCGGGGAGTTTTTTCCAACGGCAGCCGACGAACCAGACGCTCGAACCGACCGCGCTGGTTCACGAGGCGTTTATCAAGCTGATCCGGTATGCGGAGTCCGGGTGGGAAAGCCGTGCCCATTTCATGGCGGTTGCGGCGAAGGCGATGCGCCAGATTCTGCAGGATCGCGCCCGACGTCGCGCCCTCGATCGCGATGCTGGACAGCAGGAGCGTGTGACGTTGTCGGGCGTGGCAGCCACGCCGAGCCTGGGCGCAGTGGACCTGGTCGCGTTGGACGACGCGCTTCGCAAGCTGGCCGATCTCGATCCGGATCAGGCCCGCATCGTCGAATTGAGGTTCTTTGGCGGGCTCAATGTCGACGAGGTTGCCCACATCATGCAGTGGTCGAAGAGCAAAGTGGAAAAAGAGTGGGTTCGGATTCGGGCTTGGCTGAGCCGTGAACTTGCGGAGGCCGAGCCATGACAGCCGCGGAGCGTCATCGCCTCGCGATGGAGCTCTTTGACCAGGCGCGGGCGATGGACGCGGCAGAGCGGGCGGCGTTCCTGGGTCATGCATGCGCCGCGCACATGGGCCTGCAAGACGAAGTCGAGTCCCTCCTCGCCCATGACGTCGCGCCGCTGGAATTCCTACATCAGGTTGAACAGGGCGCCGGGGCCGCCCTCCTGGCGCAGGACCTGGCAACCGCCGAATCACAGATGTCAGCACACATCGCCGGCGGATCTCGCATCGGTGACTACACTGTGCTTCGTCTGATTGCCGAGGGCGGCATGGGCTCGGTTTACGAGGCGCAACAGGAAGACCCTCGGCGGATCGTCGCGCTCAAGGTGGTCCGCGCCGATCGAGCCGGCGTCAACATCGCGCGACGTCTGCGCCAGGAAGCCCATCTCCTCGGTCAGTTGCAACATCCGGGCATCGCAACCGTCTATGACGCCGGAACCGCGGACATTACACTGCCGGATGGACGGACCCTGCGGCAGCCGTTCTTCGCGATGGAGCTCATTCACGGCAGCCCGATTGACCAGTTCGTTCAGATTCACGGGCTCGATCCACGACGCATATTGGAATTATTCATCGATGTATGCGAGGCGGTGAAATATGCGCACGATCACGGTGTCATCCACCGCGACCTGAAGCCGGCCAACATTCTGGTCAACGCGCAGGGCCGGCCCAAAGTGCTCGACTTCGGCGTGGCACGATTCAGCAACGAAGACTGGCGCGTGGTGACGATCGAAACCCAGGCCGGTCAGATCGTCGGCACCGTGCAATACATGAGCCCGGAGCAGATCGGAGAACCGACACAAGTCGATATACGCGCGGACGTATATTCGCTGGGCGTTTTGCTCTACAAACTGCTGTCTGATCGTCTGCCTCACGACATTCGCAATGCGACGATCTATGAGGCCGTGCGCATCATCCAGGACTCGGAGCCGACCCAGCTCGGATCGATCGACCGGCGGTTTCGCGGCGACATCGAACTCGTCGTCCTCAAGGCCATGGAGAAGGATCCGGCCCGTCGCTACCAGACGGTCCATGAACTCATCGCCGACATCCGGCGGCACCTTTCCAACGAACCGATCGGCGCACGACCGGCGAGCGCGGTTTACCAACTGAAGAAATTCGTCCGTCGAAATCGCGCGGTGGTCGGAGGACTGACGGCGACCATCACGGCGTTGATCGTAGGGCTTGCAGCGACGACCCATTTTGCACTGAGCGAGTCTCGTCTCCGCGGCATTGCCAAGAAGAACGAAATCGCGGCCAGGGAAAGTGAACTCGCCGCGCGACGACTCGCCTACCGCGCGGGCATGAGCACGACAGCCGACGCGTTTGCCTCGAGTAACATTCCCGCGGCACGACGCCATCTCGCAACTGTCCCCGAAGAATTACGCGACTGGGAGTGGCGGTATTTTCATTCGCAATTAGACACCAGCATTTTCATGATGACCGTCGCCGGCATGCCCCCTTTGGAAGTTCGATGGAATGAGGCCGGCACGGAAATCGTGTCCGTCCATGCCGCCAATCCGCGGCACGAGATTCATCGATGGAACGCGTTCGACGGAAGTCACATCGCCACCATCGCCACCCGCCTGCGGTCGAAATTCGAATCTCGTGTCGCCATCGACAGCCTCGCCAACCATGGAGCCTATGCCGACGAGAACGAGAATGTTCACCTCGTGGATTTTCGAAACGGCGTCGATTCCATGTTGGGCCGGCCGAAGGCGCGGGTGACCAACCTGGGCGTGGGCGGCTCGCCTCCCGTCGTTGCAATCCAGACCGAAGAGAACGAGACTCTTGTCAGTACTCGGGCCATGCCGGGGTTCCGACGAGTCGCATTCGACGGTGGCTCACCGGAGAGCCTGCGGGTGGCCCCCAACGGGACGGCGATCGCCATTGTCACTTCAAAGTCGTTGACTGTACTGGACACGGTGAGTGGAAGCGTCCTGCTTCGAGGAGGCCCGATGTATTCACTCGCTTGGTCCTTCGACGGCGCCCGCCTTGCCGCCGCGAACGACCAGTCCAATACGATCACATGCTGGGGGCTGTCGCCGCCCCGGAAATTGTCACTGCTGACCGGCAACACCTATGGTCCGACATTCGTCAATTTTGGCCCTGATGGACGAAGCGTGCTGACCGGATCTTTCGATCAAACCGTTCGCGTTTGGGATGCCGACAGCGGGGCGGGTCGCCTGACGCTGAGCCCGGGATGCCGGACGTGGGCCTGCGCGTTCTCGCCGGATCAGAGTCGAATTGTCTTCGGCAGCGATGATGGCCGCGTCGAGGCGTGGGATTGCACCACCAACAAGCGCGCAGAAAGCCTGCGTGGACTCGACGGTCCCTGTGAATCGACTGCTTTCAGTCGGGACGGACAGCGCATTGCCGCCGGCGACACTCCCGGAAATATCTGTGTTTGGCAGCGTGGCGCCGGAGATGCCACGATCCTGCGTGGGCACGAAAGCTATGTTTATCCCGTTGTCGTCAGTCCGAACGGCGACCTGCTCGCCTCAGGCGGCTGGGACAAATCCATTCGACTCTGGGATCCGCGCACGGGAATTCCGGTCGCCGAATTGCGACCCGATGCCGGCATCGTGCTCACCCTCGCGTTTGATCCGTCGGGCAAGAAGTTAGTCGCGCAAACGATCCTGGACAACAAGTCTCGTGCAGCAGTCGTACTGGACCTGACCACGGGCATTCAGCATCGTCGCCGGATCGACCCAACGGGTGGGGTCGCGCTGGCCTTTGATGAGACCGGCAAGCACGTCTGGATTCCGCGCCCCGACACGACAATCGAACTCTGGAACCCTGGCGAGGACACGATTACGAAGCATCCGCTGTCCGTACTCAAGACGGTTGAATCTCCCGCGATTTCGCATCCCGCCGGAGTCGCGGCATTCATACTGGGCACTGCGAGCGAGTTGCACATTGTCAATTTGGATTCGGGTGTCACTCGGGGGCCGTTAACGCAGCACGTGCGCGCTGTTCGCTTTACCCCGACTGGGAAGCAGTTTGCTGTTCTGATGTCGAGTGCGGACACCGCTTACGCGGATACCCTTGAGATTTGGGATACAGCCGGGGCTTCGAGAATCACGACACTGGCCGGTCACGCAGGCGACGTATTTGATGTCATCTTCTCACGAGACGGAAAGCGAATCTTTACAGCTGGCAGAGATCGGACGATCCGGGTTTGGGATGCCGAGTCGTATCACGAAATCGCACCTCTGCGAGGTCACACCGACTACATCTGGTCGCTCGCACTGAGCCCTGACGACAGGCAACTCTTTTCCGGATCGGGCGACCGTACCGTGCGTATCTGGGACGACATGAAGGCGGCCGATAGGTGTCGCGAGCGGGACGAATACATGCAGTCCCATGCGCGCCTTGCCCCTCTTGTTCAGAAGCGATACGAATCCGCTACGAATAAGTCGAACTTCCAGCACATCTTGAGTGAATTGAGACTGTCGGAGGACGAGAAGAGAGTCGCCTGCCATTTGTTGCTAGGACTCACTTCGATTGACGGTAGCCCGCCCTGAGACCGGGACACCGCCATCTGCGTGAAATTTCTGGGATGGCTTGGGGCGGTGAGAGTGAAGGCCCGTGAAGTCACTTATTGCGCCTGGACCATAATTGGGGGAGCAGGTCAATACTCGGCCGTCCTGAATTGTGGGCAAGTATAGAAATTTTAATCACCCTTGCTGATTCTGGAGATTCGTGGGTGTGCGCACTTGGGCAGCGGTTCTTGAAACCGGAAGTTTGATCGCGTATCCTCTGTGTTGGCGACAAGTTAAGAACGGATGGACGAGCATCGACAACCCCGGACGACAACGGGCTTTGTTGTTTTTCGGATCTCGTCTAAGATTCATAACTTGCTGTCCGGTAAGATGTTGCCGCCGTAGCTCAGTTGGTAGAGCAGCGGTTTTGTAAACCGCAGGTCACCGGTCCGAGTCCGGTCGGCGGCTTTTTTCTACTTGTCGCGTTGTTGTTCAACGGAGTGCGGGGCGATCGTGCCGCCTTGCCCTGCCGTTGGGCTGGATGTGGACATGTCGAAAAATTGCCGCAGCCGCCGCAGTCTTTCCAATCGCATTGCCCTCGGGTCTTCGCTCGCGGGGCTAACGGCCACGCTCGCCTTCGGGTACATGTCGATGCTCGCGACGGTGATGTTTGCCGCGGGCGACTGGTTGGTGGGAATCCGCCTCGGCAACATGGTTGTGAAGCGGATGCCGAATTCGAACGTCGGACGCGCGTTTGGCATTTTGGAGTTCTGGCCGATCGAAGGCGGGAAAGTATACGATATTCTGGTGCAGTCGGGCGGGCGATTTCCCCCGGCGACTGTCGATGTCACGATTCCGCTCTGGCCTTTGCTGGCAATCCTGATCGTGGCGACGGTTCTGCTCTGGCGGCAGCGTCGCCCACGTCCCAAGGTTGGTCAATGTCCTTGCTGCCGCTACGACCTGACCGGCAATGTATCCGGCCAGTGTCCAGAGTGCGGCACAGTGGTCGTGACACCCGCGGCCCTGGCAATGCGATTCGCAGCAGCGGTTTCGGCCGGTGAAAAGCCGCGCCCATAACCGCATTGGTGTCATGCGGCGTTTCGGGTGGAACTGCTCACGCCTTCATCGACGCAATCAAAATATCCGCGATCTCCGGCCGGGTGAATTCCATCGGCGGGCGCTCGCCTTTGACCAGCATGTCCCGAACTTTCGTGCCCGAAAGGAAGACATGGTCGGTCTTGGCGTCGTGCGGGCAGGTCTTGGCGCTGACCATGCCGGCGCACTTGTTGCACCATACGGTGTGCTCGAACTTGACCGGGATGATGCCCAGGCCGCGCTCCACTGACAGGTCGATTTCGTCAAAGATCTTCTGGGCGTCATAAGTGCCGTAGTAGTTGCCGACGCCGGCGTGATCGCGTCCGACGATGAAGTGGGTGCAGCCGTAATTGCGACGGACGATGGCGTGCAGGATGGCTTCGCGCGGGCCGGCGTAACGCATGGCCGCCGGCATGACCGACAGCATGGTGCGCGTCTTGTTGTAATAGGCGTCGATGAGACTGATGTAGCATTTCATCCGGACATCGGGTGGAATGTCGCCGGCCTGGGTCTGTCCCACGAGCGGGTGAATCAGCAGACCGTCGCACATTTCCAGGGCGCACTTGGTGAGGTATTCGTGGGCGCGGTGGATGGGGTTGCGGGTTTGGAAGGCGACGACTGTCGACCAGCCGCGCTCGTCGAAGGCGGCGCGGGTCTGGGCGGGCGTCAGCCGATGCTCGACGAAGTCGGGCTTGTAATTCGGGCTGATCACGTCGATCGGCCCGGCGAGGCAGACATCGCCCTGGCCCTTGGTGACCTTCACGCCGGGGTGGGCCTCGTCTGACGTGCGGTAGACCTTCTCGCACTCCAGTGTCTTGTCGTGCGGGTACTTTTCTTCAAGCGTCATGATGGCCAGCGGTCGGTCGGCGTCGTCGGTCAGGCAGATGCGCTGTCCGATCTTGAAGCCGTCGGCGGTCCTGGCGTCGGTCGAGCAGGTGACCGGGATGGACCACGGCAAGCCGCTGGCGGCGAGTTTCATGTGCTCGCAAACACTCTTGAAATCCGCGGAGCCCATGAAGCCGGTCAGCGGCGACAGAGCGCCGATGGCGATCATCTCGATGTCGCATTGCTCCCGTTCGGGCAGGCGCAGGCGGGGGAGTTTCTCGGCCTCGGCGCGCAACGCGGGCAGTCTGGCCTCGGGGATGATTCGATTGATGAGGGTGCCGCCAAGGGGCGAAATCGTCGCCATGTACGTATTGCTCCTGTTTTTGATCTTTGTTTCAGGTTGTACATCCTACGGCGGGTCTGGGGGCCGCACAAATTGGGGCGTATTCGCACAAAAAAAGCCGCAGCGCCCGGTATCAGGCACGCTGCGGCGTTGGGTTACAGGTATGTGTGCGGACCGCGATCAGCCCCGTCGGGACTTGAAGCAGTCGCGGCAATACACCGGTCGACTTCCGGACGGCTTGAAGGGGACCTGGGTCTCCTTGCCGCAGTCGGCGCAGGTTGCGTTGAAGAGTTGCTTGGGGCCGCGATCACCGCCTCCTCCGCCGTAACCACCGCCACCGCCACCGCCACCGCCATAACTGCGGCCACCACCACCGCCTCCTCCGCCAAAGCCGCGACCACCGCCGCCGCCGCCGCTGTATCCACCGCCGCCGCCGCCACCACCGCCTCCGCCCGTGGACTTGCGGGTCGCTCGGCACGCGGCGCAGCGCTTCGGCTCATGGGTGAAGCCGCGCTCCGCATAGCGCTGCTGGTCGTCTGCTGAATGAACGAATTCCGCCTGGCAGTCGGAACATACGATGGTTTTGTCGACGTAATCCATGAGAAACTTCCTTTGGTAATGGGGGGGAGGGATGGAAAGGACTGGACGATCCTTGAAACGAAGCGCTGGGGCGTGGGTCGCGGAGAACCGATCTGCCGCTCGCGCACTGGCCGCGAGTCTTCACTTGACCCCATATCCCACCCGACCAGCCGTGGAATGTCAAGACCTTTTTGGGGTGGGGCGGCCGGGCTTGGCTCCGGCATCGACGGACGGCTCAATCACGAACCGACCACCGCACCGTGGACGGGGACAGTCAATCATTTTACCTGGCCCGTGGTCCCTTATCGTGCACACGGCGGCAAAGACTGTGGATGCAGGGTGAATGCACAGGCCCGCGGGGGTGGCGCTGGTCACATGGACGGACCAACCGGCCTCGCAGGGCGCCGGGCACACCCGCGCATCGGGCGCAACGGAGCAGCGGAGAAGCACATTAACCGGAGTTTCCGCGAGGCGGGTAGGCGGCTCAGCGGCAATCCCGCTCGCGGCCGGGACGCCAGCCAGTTCGATGACGTCGTCGCCGGCATCCATGGCCAGATTCGCCAGTTCATCGGCGCGGGTGTTTCCCTCGCGGCGGACGTGAACCATCCGCCATGCGTCGAATTCCCGCAACAGGGAGATGGCGCGTGCGTACAACGGACGCAGCCCTTCGTTTTTTACCTTGTATTGACCGTTGATCTGACGAACCAGCAATTCGCTGTCCGCCTTGATGTCCAGCCGGGTGGCGCCGAGGCGCTTTGCCTCCCGCAGGGCGTACAACAGGCCGTGATACTCGGCCTGGTTGTTGGTCATTGGTTCGAGATGGAATCCGGCCTCGAAGATGGGCCGGCCCGACGGGTCGGTGATGGTCACACCGGCGGCCGCGGGTCCGGGGTTGCCGCGACTGCCGCCATCGACCTGAATCAAGACGTGCATATTAATCAGGTCCGGGTGGAGTTCGGGAGGATCTGATCAGGCACGAAGCGATGCCGCCGCCGACGGCATGTACAAAATGCGCTTGCAGGAGTTGCACAGCACGGCCTCATCCCGCGACATGACCGCGTTGACCTGCTCAATGTTAATGGCCATGTTGCATCCGTCGCACGCGTATTCGGCCCGCTTGGGATGTGTTCGGACGACCTTGGCCAGGGCCTCGCCGTCATTCTTCTCGGCAATGCGGGTGAACAGGCCGAGGGCCTTCTCCGGCACGACGGACGCGGCGGTGGCGCGCTGGGTCCGCAGTTCATCGAGGCGGGACTTGGCCGCCATTTCGGTTGCCTTGGCCTCTGCCAGCAGTTCGTCACGGCGAGCGACTTCCGAGGTGCGAAGTGTCTTGATCTCGTCGATGGATTTCCGTTTCGCCTCCAACTCATTCATCATGGTGAGGACGCGCTCTTCGACTTTCGAACTGTCGGCCTTCTCCGTGTTGAGTTGGGTGAGGATTGCGGAGTATTCCTTGTTGGTCTTGGCTTCGTTGAGTTGTTGCCGGTGTTTGGCGATGGCGGCCTCGCGGCCCTTCATGTCCAATTCAAGCCGATCCGCATCCATCTGGTCGCGCTTGATTGTTTCCAGACGCGAAGCGATGTCCGCATCGATTTGCGCGATGCGCTCCTCCTGGCGTTTGACCGCGCGGTAGCGCTTGTCAATCTTTCCCTGAACGTCCGCGAGTTGGAGCTCGATCTCCTGCAGTCGATGAAGTGCATCGAGCGTTGCGCCCATTTTTCCGTCCTTTGCCGCAAGTGCCGCGCCGAAAAGGGTCGGCGTGTCGCGCTCATTATGAACGCATGGCCCCATCCGATCAATGGGACGCATTTGCTTCGGGCATTGCGTGCAACCCATTGTCTGATGGGGCCAGATGCTTCCGAACGCACGCGGTGGGGCGTGGGTTCGATTTGTTTGGCAGTGGCGGCAGCGGATTTTCGCGCTAACGCACGGCTTCGACCGGCCGTGCGCTCGGGATGGGGCTGGATTGAACAGCCGTCTCGATTTCCGTGCGTTCGGGCCTGCGGTTCAGCGCATGGCGCGGAAAGAGCGTGCCGGGCACGAACACCTCCCGCGACTGAAGGGCGGATTTCGCGGTTCTGGCCCACTCGGTGACGGCCGCGGCCATGTGCGCCAAATCCCACTCGTACGTGGTGACGCCGGGCGCGGCCGGTTCCCGATGGCCTGGCGCCAGAATCGCCGCGAGTTTCATCGATCCCGCGCCGGCGATGTCGGCATGGCGGCGGGCTTGCACGGCCTTGTACGCGGACAGTCCGATGCAGATGACGCCGACCTGTTCCGGCGGCAATGCCGCCCGGCCATTCGTGGCCGCGCTGATGCGCATCATGACTTCGGTCGCGAAATGCTCGGGCGTGACCGGGCCGCTGTAGGTGCAACCGTATCGAACCGTCGCGGCCTGAATGGCAGCGAGCGCTGCATCGATCTCGCGGCTCGACTGTTCGACGGACACGGGTACGATCGCCTTGCAGCCGCATTGCAGCAGGTGTTCGGCAATTCGGAAGCCCGCGTCACTGTAGTCCGGCGCCACGCAATTGGTTCGTTCGGTCGGTGACGCGGCACCCACCAGCAAGTGAGGCACCTGGCGTCGATGCAACTCGGCCGCCAGGGGCGGCAGAATTCGCGGCGCCGGGTTCGACAGCGGGTCCGAGATCCAGACGACCAGCGCCTTGGAGTCGCGCCGCTGACCGACCGGCCACGCGGCCAGCGGCCAGTTGCCGCTATGATCTACGAATGTATTCAATCGCTCGACCCGGTGCAGGCCGGCCGTGATCTCGGACAGGATCGCCGGATCGCCCGCCGCAGCCAGAACGTGCGTTGCGCGGTCGTCGGACTGAACGACCGTCTCGCGCGTTGCGACGAAAGTGCCCCGGCCGATCTGGCGGATCAACAGGCCTTCGGCGGTCAGATCGCTGAGCGCCTTGTTGATCGTCTTGGCGTTGGCGCCAAAGCGCTTCCCGAGCGTTCGCTCGCCGGGCAATCGACCGGTGTATTCACCCTGCGTCACAGCGCGGCGAATGTCCTCGCGCAAACGCTGAAACTTGTAACTGAGCCGTCCGTTGGGACGGGCGGAATCACCTTGACCATTTGAGGCAGGACCCATTGGGCCTGAAGACATGTAATCCTCTCCTTGCTGAACTTCGCGAGGCGTCCAAGAAACCGTCCTTGCGAGGACCACCCCGGAGCCGGGACGTGCCATGGGCACAACCCCGCGTCCGCCTGGCCATCAATCGCACTCCGCCGATCGTGCCATCGCGCGGCGGTGCAAGTGATTGCCCATGGGAGAGGTTTTCCCGATCGAGATGCCGCAATGGGAGGCGCGACGCCGATCAGGGGCTGATGTTACGGGGTGCGAAATTGACCCGCTCCAACAGCCACCCGGATTATTGCGGCGCACCAAGTGACGTCAAGGTCCGAGAAAGCCCAACACCGGAATTTGAGGTATTGGGTTGTAAGTGTTTTCCTGGATGGTGGTTACGGAGTGTCGTTAAGGACCGACCGGTCCGTCATTGCGCGTTCGAAGCGAAAGGCCGAGGCCAGGTGCGGCTGTCAGTGTCAGTCGTCCGTGCTGCCCGCCAAGTCCTTCGAACGGATCATCGGAGAGCAGGAGATGACCGTCCAAGTCAAGGTAATCCACCATCGGTCCCAGGTGGGCCGCCGCGGCAATTCCCAGTGAGCTTTCAATCATGCACCCCAGCATGACCTTCATTCCTTGTTCCCGGGCCAGTCGGATCATGCGCCGCGCCTCCGTCAAACCGCCGCACTTGCTCATCTTGATGTTGATTCCATCCACGCACCCGGCCAATTTCGTTACATCGGCCGGGGTCACGCAACTTTCGTCAGCCATGACCGGGAGAATGTTGGCCGCCTTGAGCCGCCGAAGTCCAGAAAGGTCGCCGCGCGGAACGGGCTGCTCAACAAACTCCACGTTCCAACGAGCCAGCATGCGCGCACGGTCGATCAGTTCGTCAGCCGGCCATGCGGTGTTGGCGTCGACGCGAAGGGTCTTCTCGGGGGCCACGCGCCGGACCGTGGCGAGGATCTGCTCGTCGTTCGTTGTTCCCAGTTTCACCTTGAGAATCGGGAAATCAGCCGCCTCGAGAACTTTCGCCTCGATCGTGTTTAAGTCGTCGATGCCGATCGTAAAAGACGTTCTGGGCATGTTCTTCGGGTTCAGGTCGAACAACTGCCATGTCGGCACACCAAGGGACTTGCCCAGGAGATCATGCAATGCGGCATCGACTGCCGCGATGGTGGCGCGTTCCGACGGCACCGCCGTCAGCAACTCGTCTACAATGCGTTCGATTTCAGGCACGCTGCGAGGCTCGGAACTGACATCGAGGCAGCCGGCAATGGTTGGCAATGCGGCTTCGGCGGATTCCAGGGTTTGGCCGTAGGTGTCAACGGGAACGGCTTCGCCCCATCCCTCAAGATTTTTGTGTCGCAAGCGAAGCCAGAGCGTTTGTTTTGTGGTGCGAAGCGCCGTGGCCGTGCGAAACGGCCGTCGCAGGGTGAGCGGAATTCGGGACCACGACAGGTTCATTCTCGCATCGATCGTTGCCGCCGACGGAGGATCTGGCAAGTGTGGCACTCCCAACAGACGGGGAAAAATCCACACCTGCCGGTCGTCATCGACTGCGCGCCAACCGGCGCGTCAGAAATGCCATTGGCCGGCCCGAAAACGAAGCCGCCGGTGGGCGTCGAAATGGCTCACTCCGGCTTACATAAATAGAGTCCCAGCATGAGGATAGAAGCCGAGATTGAATCTCCGGAAATACCACTAGTCAGCGCCGATTGCTCCGGTTATGCTCTGCCCCATAAATCGCTGCGTTGGGAGAAGATACGCAGCGCACGAATTGGGCGTTCGCGCTTTCTCGGGCGGGCAGGTGTGCTATCATGTCCAGCCTGCCGAAAAGGGGGAGCCTCGCCCAGCACGCGCCTTTGGACCGCTCAACATGAACGGGTCCGGCGCTAGATTTGGGAGTCGGAATGTCATTGCTACCAGTCAGCATTGTAGGCACGGGTAGTTTTTTACCCGGGCCGCCAGTTCCAAGCGACCGGGTTGAGGCCATTCTTGGCCGACTCGACAACGCGCCACAGAAGGTCAAGAGTTTCATCGACAACCTCGGTCAAAAGATGCTCGGCCGGGGCGGCGTTGAGACGCGTCACTTCGCGGTCGATCCTGAGACCGGCGACATGACGCACAACTTCAGCGGCATGGCCGAGATCGCGGCGCGCAACGCCCTGGAAATGGCGGGCATGGAGCCGCAGCAACTCGACCTGTTGATCATCTCCTGTCCTTCCTATGACCAGAGCACGCCGCCGACCAGCGCATTGCTCCAGGAGAGGCTGGGCATTCAGGCCTGCGCGGAAATCGAAGTGCATTCAAATTGTTCCGGCGTCGGCAAATCGATGCAGATCGCCTACGACACCCTTCGAACCGGCCGCTACAAGACGGCCCTGGTTGCGTACAGCCAGTTGTCTTCAATTTATCTCCGCAGTTGCTATTTCAACCAACCCAAGATGGACAAAGTGCATGCCGCCCTTCGGTGGATTCTCGCCGACGGCGCCGGCGCGGTTGTCCTGAAGGCCAACGGCGACGGAAAGCCGACCCACGAAATCGTGGGGACGTTTGTGCAGTCGGTCGGCGCAGGCCGTCCGGCCGGCATGACCGCCGGCGGCGCCGCGGCCGACCTGATGAAATCCTCCCATCAGATTCCCGAACTCTACGGCGAAGGCCAGCATCACCTCTGGCAGGACTTCACCGCCGTGAACGACAATGCGGCGCCGCTGCTGCTGCAGGGCCTCGTGAATTTCACCGAACGCATGAAGATCGAGCCGGGTTCGGTGGATCACTACGTGGTGTCGATTCCGACGTCGCAGTTGTACGAGGATCACATTCCCGCGTTCCTCGATCGATTGAACATCACCCGCGACAAGATCAAGTTCCGAAGCAACCGCATCGGCTACTGCGGCGGCGCGGCCACCCTGTTGCATTTTGACGAAATGGTCCGAACCGGCGAGCTCAAGCCCGGTCAACTCGCGGTGGTGCATGCGGTCGAGTCAAGCAAGTGGATGACGGCCGGCTTCGCGGTGCGATGGTAGACAATCCAAACGGCAGCCAGCCGCCCGAAAAACCGTTCGGGCTGCGCAGCACGCTTTACACCATCGGCTTCCTGCTCTTCATTCTGGGGCTGGTGCCGTCCGTATTCTTCCTGATCGGCCGGTGGCCGTTCGGAAGCGGGGCGGTCAGCGCGACCATCTGGGAATTCTGGATCGGCCTGCGCACGCTCGTGGGCGTCGGCGTCTTCGCAATTGGACTGGCCACATACATCCTCTGTTCGTTTTGGCTGGTCTTTTTCGGCAAGGGGCCGCACGTCGAGTTCGATCCGCCCAAGGTCTTTGTCGCGACCGGCCCGTATCGTTGGGTTCGCAATCCGGTCGTCATTACATTGCTGATAACAGTTCTGGGCGAGGCGATCTATTTCAACTCCATTGGAATTGCGGTGCTTCTGGTTCTGGGCATGCCGTTGGCGCATTACCAGGTCACCCGCCTTGAAGAGCCGCTGCTGCGCAAGCGATTTGGCGCGTCCTACGAGGCGTACTGCGGGCGGGTCAATCGCTGGCTGCCCCGGCCCCCGGTCGAATAATCGGCGGCCTCCCGATTTGTGCATTGGCCGATCGCGCTCATCGGGTTAGAATCACCTCAGTCTCAGGGCGCGCCGCGCCATGTCGTTTTTTGGAATATCCACATGCGGGCGTTGATCACCGGCGGAACCGGATTTGTCGGTAGTCATCTCATCGAACGGCTGGTCGCCGATGGGATGACGGTTCGCGCCCTGATACGTCGCGATTCGGATCGTGCGGCGATGCAAGCGCTCGGTGCCGAGCCGGTGCGCGGAGACCTGGATGACGCCGCATCGCTGGCGGCCGCATGTCGCGACGTCGACGTGATTTATCACGCGGCGGCGCGGGTGGAGATCGTCGGCAGCGAATCCGACTTCATGCGCACGACCGTGGACGGCACGCGCCGTCTGACCGAGGCCGCCGCGGCCGCGAAGGTTAAGCGCTTTGTCTATGTCAGTTCCTGCGGCGTGTACCACCCGAAACTCCTGGCCAGCGGCATCACCATCAACGAAGCCACGCCCACGCCCGAACCGCCGCGCTGGTTCATGTACGGTCGCACCAAACTGATGGCCGAGGCGGTGGCCCGCACCTCGATGCCGGCTTCCGTCGAGTGGACCATTGTTCGCCTGGGTTATTTATACGGCCCTCGAAATCGAACGATGCACACCTACCTCGCGCCGGTCTTCCGCGAGGGCATCGCCCGCATCATCGGCAACGGCGAAAACGCAATGGCCATGGTCTATGTGGTCGACGCCGTCAAAGCCATCGCCCTGGCCGGTACCCGGCCCGCCGCGCGAAATGAGATCCTCATCGCCGGTGGCGAGGAAGTCGTCACCCAGCAGACCTATTTCGACGCACTGGCCGACGGGTTCGGCCTGCCGCGGGTCAAGCGCGTACCTTATGGACTCGCTTTCTTCGCGGGGTGGCTGGGAGAGTACATTGCGTTTGGCACCCGGCGCATGGTCATGCGGCGCGCCGCCGTGGCGCTCACGGGCCTGTCGCAGCGGATCGATTGTCGCAAGACCCGGGAAATTCTGGACTGGAAGCCCACCACCCGTTTTGCAGACGGCATGCGTCGAGCCTTTGAGTGGTACCACGAGGCTTACGGCCATACGGCCGGGCATCCCACGTCCGCGACGCCGTCTCCGGTGTCCTGACCCGATTTTGAGATTGTCGTAATCATCTGTGATGCGCGGTGCGCGGCACAGGTTCGTTGTCGCCTTCCCTAGCGCAGGCGATCGGCTGATCCAAGGGCGGTGCGCAACCGAGCAAGTTATAATCCGCCCATGTCGCCGGCTGACTTCCATCCCACGATCGCAGCGTGGTTTCGATCGCGCCTGGGCGAGCCGACCGAGCCGCAGGTCCGCGGCTGGCCGTTGATTCGCAGCGGACGGCACACATTGATTGCCGCGCCGACCGGCATGGGCAAGACGCTGGCGGCATTTCTCGCGATCATCGACCGGCTGGTGAAGCAGGGCGAAGGAATTCCGAATCAGACACAGGTCGTTTACGTCTCGCCGCTTCGGGCGCTGAGCAACGACATTCAGAAAAATCTCGAAGGTCCGCTCGCGGAATTGCGGCTGGCCGATCCGACGCTGCCCGAAATTCGCGTGCAGGTCCGTACCGGTGATACGCCTGTGCGTGACCGGGCGGCGATGCTGAAGTCACCGCCGCAGATCCTCGTCACCACGCCCGAATCACTCTACATCATGCTCACCAACCAGGGCGGGCGGGGCATTCTCTCGACGGTGAAGACGGTTATCGTCGATGAGATTCACGCATTGGCCAGGGACAAGCGCGGGCCGCATCTGGCGCTTTCGCTGGAGCGGCTGGAGGAACTGGCCGGCCCGGTGCAGCGGATCGGCCTGTCGGCCACCCAGAAGCCGATCGAAGACGTGGCGCGATTTCTGGTCGGCGTCGATCGGACATGCGAGTTGGTGGACGTGGGCCATCGGCGCGAACTGGATCTGGCGGTCGAAGTGCCGCCGTCGCCGCTGGCCGAGGTCTGCTCGCACGAGCAATGGGCTGAAATTTACACGCGCATCTGCGAACTGATCGGGGAGCACCGCACCACCCTGATCTTCGTGAACACCCGCAAGATGGCGGAGCGACTGGCGGCCCGGCTGACCGAGTTGCTCGGCGCCGAGCAGGTGACCTGCCATCACAGCAGCCTCTCGCGGGATCGGCGGCTCGACGCCGAGCAACGGCTTAAGCAGGGCAGCCTGCGGGCGCTGGTGGCGACGGCGTCGCTGGAACTGGGCATCGACATCGGCGACGTGGACCTGGCGATTCAGATAGGCGCCACGCGATCGATCGCGACCCTGTTGCAGCGCGTGGGCCGCGCCGGACACGCCGTTCGCCGGATCCCGAAGGGGCGCTTGTTCCCGCTGACGCTTGATGAACTGGTCGAGGCGGCGGCCCTGCTTCGGGCGATCAAGCGCGGCGATCTGGATCGCACACCGCACCCGCTCGCGCCGCTGGACATTCTTGCCCAGCAGATCGTGGCGGCATGCGTCGAGCGCGGCGAGGAAGGCTGGTCCGAGGATGCGCTCTATGCCCGGTTCACGCGGGCCTGGCCGTATCGCGACCTGACGCGCGCCGACTTTGATCAGGTGATCGGCATTCATCTCGACGGACGTCGCGGTTTGCTGCATCGCGACGGCGTCGGCGGCCGCATCATGGCTCGCAAGCGCGCCCGGCTCACTGCGATCACCGGCGGCGGGGCGATTCCCGACGTAGCCGACTTTCAGGTGGTGCTGGACCCGGAGGGAACGGTTGTCGGCTCGTTGAATGAGGACTTTGCCATCGAATCCAACGTCGGCGATATCTTCCAGTTGGGCAACACGTCGTGGCGCGTCCTGCGAATAGAACAGGGCACGGTGCGCGTCGCTGATGCCCAGGGTCAGCCGCCGTCCATCCCGTTCTGGCTGGGGGAGGGCCCCTCACGGACGCCGGAGTTGTCCGAGGAGATCGGCCGTGTGCGCGAGTTGGCGGAGGATCCCGAGACGCTTCAGCGAGAGATCGGGCTTTCACCCGAAGCGGCCCTTCAACTTGCGGAGTACGTATCAGAAGGGCGAAGGGTCCTTGGTGCGATTCCGACGCGACGCCGCATCGTGCTGGAGCGGTTCTTCGACGAAAGCGGCGGCATGCAAATGGTGCTGCATGCCCCCATGGGCGGACGGATCAACCGCGGCTGGGGCCTTGCCCTGCGAAAGAAATTCTGCCGGGGGTTTGGGTTTGAACTGCAGGCGGCCGCCAACGAGGAGGCCATCGTCATTTCGCTTGGCGTGCAGCACAGTTTTCCGCTGGCCGATGTATTCAAATATCTACATGCCAACACAGTTCAGAAGGTGCTGACCCAGGCGGTGCTGGACCAGCCGATGTTCGAATCGCGCTGGCGCTGGAATGCCACGCGGTCGCTGGTGCTCGATCGCTTTCAAAAGGGCAAGCGCGTGCCGCCGCAGATATTGCGAATGCGGGCGGCCGATCTGTTGGCGACGACGTTTCCAGGCGCGGTGGCCTGCCCGGAAAACCTGCCGGCGGGCGATCTGCCCGTGCCCATGGAGCATCCGCTGGTGCGTCAGACCATCGGCGATTGTCTGACCGAGGCGACGGATATCGCAGGTCTTGTCGAGATACTTCGTGAACTTCGCGGCGGCGAATTGGAATGCGTCGCGGTGGACACGCCGACGCCGTCGGCCTTTGCCCGAGGGATTCTCGCGTCGCAGCCGTACACGTTCCTCGATGACGCCCCGTTGGAGGAGCGGCGCACGCGGGCGGTCATCACGCGGCGAACGCTGAGCCAGCGCGACGTGGATGACATCGGGGCGCTCGATCCGGCGGCGGTGCTGCGCGTGCGCGAAGAGGCATGGCCGGTTCCCGAGTCGATGGAAGAGGTTCACGATGCTCTGTTGTGGATGGGGTTTGTGACGGACGCAGAGGGCGACGACTGGCGGGAGTGGCTCGTGCAACTGGCGGGGCAGCGGCGAGTCGCCCATCGCGAGGGGCGATGGTTCGCGGTCGATGGCCCGCGCGAGATCAAGAAGATTGTGCTGGGGCGGCTGGAGGCACTCGGCCCGATTGAGTTAAACGACCCGCGATTGCAGCCGGCGGCGGAACAGGTCGTCGATGGGGGTGAGGAAGCCACGGTCGAGAAAATTCTGCTAGCGCTGGAGCGCGATGGCGCCGTGTTGCGCACCCGGCTGGACGGCGGCGAGGTCTGGTGCGAAAGGCGTTTGCTTGCGCGCATACATCGATACACGCTGGATGCCCTGCGGAAAGAGATCGAGCCCGTCGCGCCGGCGCAGTACCTGCGTTTCCTTGCGCGGTGGCAGCATGTCGAGGCCGATCATCTGTTGGAGGGGCCGCGCGGCGTGGCGGAGGTGCTGCGACAATTGGCGGGGTTTGAAGCACCCGCGCCGGTGTGGGAGGCGTCGATCCTGCCGCGTCGCGTGCAGGGGTATCGGCGCGACTGGCTGGACGAGGCGACGCTGTCGGGCCAGTTCGTCTGGGGTCGATTGTGGGGGAGCGGGGCCAGCCCGATTCGATCGACGCCGATCAGTTTCATTCCGCGCGAAGATCTCGATGTCTGGATGAACATGCCGAAACTCATGCCGGACGACGCACTGGGCGGCGCCGCGAATGACATCCTCGACGCCCTTGCCCGGCGCGGGGCGATGTTCACGCAGGAGATTCAGAAGGCCGCCGGACTTTTACCGACGCACGTCGAGATGGGGCTGGCCGATCTCATTGCGCACGGCCGCGTGACCTGCGATTCGTTCTCAGGCTTGCGGCAATTGATCACGCCGCCGTCTCGGCGTCGCATGCCGGTTAGATCGGTGGGGCGATGGTGCCGGTTTCGCGACCGGCTCGATGATGCGGCTCAACCATCCACCCAGGATGCCGCGACGGAATTGATCGCCCGATTGTTGATCCATCGCTGGGGCGTGGTGTTTCGCAGGATGCTTGAACGGGAGCGGCTGCCGGTGAGTTGGGGTGCGTTGATACGGGTGTATCGACGAATGGAGTTGCGCGGCGAGGTCCGTGGAGGTCGATTTGTCGCGGGCTTCTCGGGCGAGCAATTTGCGGGGCCGGACGCGGTTGAGATGCTGCGGAAGGTGCGAAACGCGGCCTCGTCGGACGACCTCTTCGTGGATTCGGCGGACCCGCTCAATCTGCGCGGCATCGTGACGCCGGATGAGCGGGTGGTATCGACCAGCAAACGCAAGGTCAGGGTTGGCTGACGCCGGGCGCTCTCGCGCACAGCGGACTTGCTTCGAGTCAGAGCAGGGTGCCCTTCAAGAGCAGCAGCGCAACCGTGAAGTAAATGATCAGTCCGGTCACATCGACCAGTGTCGCCACGAAGGGCGCGGATGCGGATGCCGGGTCGAGTCCAAACCGTCTTAATATGAACGGCAGCATGCTGCCGGCGGTCGATCCGAGCATGACCACGCCGATGAGGCTGATCCAGACGGTGCCGGCCATGAGGTACGGGTGGCCGTCGTAATCGTGCCAGCCGAAGTAATACCACAAGATGGTTCGGGCAAACCCGAGGAAACCAAGAAATGCACCCAGCGACAGGCCGGTGAGGCATTCCCGGCCGAAGACGCGCCACCAATCGCTCAGCGCAAGTTCCTTCAGCGCCAGCGAGCGAATGATGATGGTGGTTGCCTGGCTTCCGCTGTTGCCGCCGCTGCTGATGATGAGGGGCACGAACAGGGCGACCACGGCCGCCTTTTCGATCTCATCCTCAAATTGGCCCATCAGCGACGCGGTCAGCGTGCTGCCCAGGAAAAGCACGAAGAGCCAGCCTCCGCGCTTGCGGAGCATTTGCCCGAAACCGACCTGCATGTACTCGTCGTCGAGGGCCTCCAAACCGCCGATCTTCTGCATGTCCTCGGTGGCTTCCTGCTCGGCAAGGTCCATGACGTCGTCGACCGTGACCATGCCGACCAGCAGACCATTTGAATCAACCACTGGCAGCGCGACCCGGTCGAGGCGCTGAAACTCGCGCACGGCCTCTTCCTGATCCTGGTCGGCCCGCAGGGTGTTGAACTTCCGGTCCATGACGTCGGAGAGTTTCGCGGCCGGATCCGCCAGGATCAGTTCGCGAAGACGAATGTCGTCAATGAGGCGACCCGTGTCGTCGATGACGTAGATGACGTTGAGCGTTTCCTTGTCGCGGCCGACTTTGCGAATGTGTTCCAGCACCTGCGCGTTGGTCCAGTCGGGCTTCACGGCCACGTAGTCCGGCGTCATCCGACGGCCGATGGACTCCTCGGGATAACCGAGCAGGTTCTTGGCGACTGCCCGCTCCTCCGCAGACAACAGCGTCAGCAGTCGCTGCGTTACCGTGCCGGGCAGTTCCTCGAGCAGGGCGGTACGGTCGTCGGGGGCCATGTCGTTGAGGACCGCGGCGACTTCCTCCTGTCCGAGGCTGTGGAGCAGGTTTTCCTGGACCTCGAAGGGAAGGTATTCATAGATGTGAGCGGCGAACGTGCGGGGGAGGATGCGGAAGACGACGCCGACATCTCTGGGCGACATGTCGGCAAACATGTCGGCAACTTCGGACGGAGGCAGCGCAGTGAGCACCGCTCGGAGTTCGCCGAACTCCCGCGCCTTGATCAGGTCTTGGATTTCAGGACCGATCAGTTGACCGAGCATGGTGCACCTCGCCGTCCGTTGCGCCGTTCGCACGCCGCCAATGGCAAACGCGGGATGTTATCCATGTTCCGGGGCATCGCCAATCAAAAAAACGAATAATCGCACATGGCAGTGGTGTAACCAGTGGAAATTCGAGGCATCCAACAGGGTGGATTCGAGGGGCCGATGAGGGCCGCACACGTGCACATGTTGGTCTATGATGAGGTTCGGTCGACAGGCGTCGCAACGTGCTCTGGCGCGCGATCCAAGGACACGCACGGTCACGAGATGTCAGACTTCGTCCCCAACGTTAAAGACCCGGCAGGTTCGGATCCGCCGGGTGGCGATCTGGTGGTGCGGCTGCGCGCCGGAGACGGGGCTGCCTTTGAAGAACTCGTCCGGCAGGAGGGCGGCCGCATGCTGGCCGTGGCGCGGCGACTGTTACGATCCGAGGAGGACGCGCGCGACGCGCTGCAGGACGCATTTGTTTCGGCGTTCAAGTCCATCGATCGATACACCGGTGACGCGCGGTTGTCCACCTGGCTGCATCGGATCACGGTCAACGCCGCTCTGATGAAGTTGCGGACGCAGAGGCGCCGCCCGGAGCGGTCAATCGAGACGCTGCTTCCCGCATTCAAGGAGGATGGGCATCAGGCCAACCCGCCCGCACCCTGGCGGGAGACGGCGGAATCGTTGCTGGACCAGAAAGAGACGCGGGAACTCGTGCGGAGGAAAATCGACGAACTGCCGGATGACCATCGCACGGTGCTGCTGCTTCGCGACATCGAGGAGTTGGACACCGAGGAGACCGCCCGTTTGCTGTCTGTTTCGGTGAGCGCGGTGAAGACGCGGTTGCATCGCGCGCGGCAGGCACTTCGGACGCTGCTGGAGCCGGCCTTCAAGGGGGCGATGAAATGACGGACTACATCAAGTGCAGCGAGTTGATCGACTTCATCGCCGACTACCTCTCCGGCGATCTGCCCGCCCAGGAACGAAGCGAGTTTGATCGCCACCTTCAAATCTGCCCGCCATGCCAGGTGTACTTGAAGACCTATCAGGAGACGATCCGCCTCAGCCGGGCGGCGGAGAAAGGCGGGCATTGCGAAGACGCGGCGGATCCGCTGCCGGAGGATCTGGTACGGGCCATCTTGGCGGCCCGCCATCTTCGCTGAGCCTGATCAATCGCGGAACCAGGCGTGTGTTACACGTCTGTGAATTAAAAGTGCGCGTTCAGGGGCTTCGTCTGGCGGGCTGTGGGGTCGCCGATTATCTTCATTTCGTTGATAACGCATGGGAGGGCGAATGACTCCACGGGTGGAGTTGTCCTCGCAAATTGCTCGGAACAGCGAAATGAAAATCCTTGTCATCGGCGGCGGTGGGCGCGAGCATGCGCTCTGCTGGAAATTGAGTCAGTCGGCTCGGCGGCCGAAATTGTTCTGCGCGCCGGGCAACGCGGGTACGGCGGCGATCGCGGAAAATGTCCCCATCGCCACGGAAGATCTCGACGGATTGCTCGCATTTGCCAGAAAGCAAAAGGTCGACCTGACGTTCGTCGGACCGGAGGAGCCGCTCTGCGCCGGCATCGTCGATCGGTTCACGGATGCGGGCCTGCGGATCTTTGGCCCCACGGCCGCGGCGGCACAGATCGAAGGCGACAAGGCCTATGCCAAGCGGTTGATGCGCGAGTGCGGCGTTCCGACCGCAGAGGCCCGGGTCTTCGAGCCAACCGAACAGGAAATTGCCCGGCGACGCCTGCCCGAGGCGGTGCGCGATCTCGACCTTCCTGCCGGCTATCAGCGCGGCTACGACCAGGCCATGGACTACGTTGCGACGCGCGACTATGGCCTCGTCGTCAAGGCAGCCGGTCTGGCCAAGGGCAAGGGGGTCTTCGTGCATCCCGACCCGAAGGATGCGAAGGCAACGCTTGAGGACCTGATGCTCAAGCGATCGATGGGCGTCGCGGGCGAACGCGTGGTCATCGAGGAACTACTGACCGGCCCGGAAGTGAGCGTGATGGCGCTCGTGGACGGACGGAATATCTACATTCTGGAGTCTGCCGCCGACCACAAGCGGCTGGGCGAGCAGGACACGGGTCCGAACACCGGCGGCATGGGCGCCTACAGTCCGAGTGATGCGTTGACCGAGGATGTGCTGACGGTCGTCGAGCGGGATGTGTTCGTGCCGATCGTGGACGGCATGGCGCGGGAAGGCGTGACTTACAGGGGCGTGCTGTACGCGGGGATGATGCTCACGGCGGGCGGGCCGAAGGTTCTGGAGTTCAACGCGCGCCTGGGCGATCCGGAGACGCAGCCATTGATGATGCGGCTCAAGAGCGACATGGTCGACGTGATCGAGGCGTGTATCGACGGACGTCTTGATCAGATTGATCTGGCATGGGAGCGGGATTGCGCCGTGTGCGTGGTGATGGCCTCGGGCGGATACCCCAATGCCTACGAGACCGGGCTGACGATCACCGGCCTGGAGCAGGCCGGGCGGGTCGACGGCGTTCAAGTGTTTCATGCGGGCACCAAGGCCGCTGCCGACGGCCGGGTCGTCACGGCCGGCGGTCGAGTGCTCGGCGTGACCGCCCTTGGCGACACCATTCACCGCGCCGCCGCCCGGGCCTACGAGGCCGCCAAATTCATCCACTTTGACGGCGCGTACTTGCGCGGAGACATCGGTCTGCGGGTCAGCGGGCGATAGGGCGACTCGCCTACGGGCGATTGGTCGGCGCGGCGCCGGGCACGGTGCCGTCGGCGTATTCGTTCAACCACTCGGGCGGGACTTCGATTTCCGAAATCAGATCGAGCCCGTGCGGGGCATCCTGAGGGGTCAGTTCGTACAGCACGGTCTTACCGATTTCCCGGCGGAAGAGGTTCAACCCTTGCGCGCCGGTCATGCATACCTCCCGGTCTTTTTCGAGGCGGTCGACAAAGACCATGGATTTGCTGCCGCGGTCATTCAGCAGCAGGCACGTGGTCTTGGGTGTGATCGAGTTGATATAGGAAATGCCCAGACAGGTCACATCGGGGCTTTGGGCCATGATGAGGCCCTGGTCGAAGCGCTTCTTGAAAGTGGCCGCAAACTGGTGGTCGTTCTTGCAGAGCCACAGCGGCTGGAAGCCGGACTTGACCATTTCTGCATAGGCCACCGGCAGGGACCATTGCTGGGTGATCCAGTTGACCGGCTCGGCCGGGGGCGGCTGCATGAAGTACCAGGCACCGCCGACGGCGAAGGCCAGGGCCGCGGCGATCGACAGGCCGGCCACCAGGCGTCGTCCGGGACGACGGATCGGCTTCGCTGCCGTGGGAGTCGCCGCGGGTTGCAGGCGGCCGTTGAGTCTGCTGATGAGGCGCTCGGCATCGGGCACCGGGTGGCCCCGTCGGATACTGGCGTCGATGTCCTGCTGCAATTGAACCAGCGACCGCAGGCCCTCGTCTCCGGCCATCACGCGCTCGAATTCCGCACGAGCGCGCGCATCGAGCCTGCCGTCGATGTAGTCATCGAGGAGCCGGTGCGCGTCATTGTGATTGCCTGAGGCCATGCTCATTAACCCAAAACAGGATTCATCACGACGGTCGTCTCGTTTCCGCCCGATCGCGGGTCGCCGGGTCGGCCAGTTGCTCGCGAAGAAAGGTCCGCGTGCGATGGACGTGGCTCATGGCGGTTCCCTCGGGAATGGACAACAACCTGGAAATCTCCGAATACTCCAATTCCTCAATGGTACGTAGAAGCA